>ERZ827512.18-NODE-18-length-261842-cov-4.443334_pt1 | contig 261842 bp, 212 predicted proteins | sample MGYA00519916_ERZ827512 | MGnify/ENA primary metagenome ERZ827512 (study PRJEB31778, sample SAMEA3449335) | human gut metagenome | biome: human gut; feature: human-associated habitat; material: faeces | place: United Kingdom | collected 2010/2012 ...
GGAAGTAGAAATCTACTACCGCTTCATCGGCAAAATCGACTGACCTTTCTTTTTTACCCAACAATATCTTTAATTAAGGGAGACGGGAAAGGGATTCCCGGAAGTGTCTCTGTTATTACCTTTATGTAAGGAACTGGACATTACGGTAAATGAACTGTTGTCCGGTGCAAGAGTGTCTGAGGAAGAATATCAAAAGAAAGCGGAGGAAAATATGGTGAATATGATTAAAGAAAGAGAAGAAAACAAGAAGAAATTAATTCCTACAATTATAACGGGTTTAATTGCAACGATATCATTTATTACATTGATCATGGTTGTTGCAGTGTATACAGAGGTGATCGCAGTACCGGTTAAGATATTACTGATAGTGATCGCATGTGTTATATTTGGTTGTGGACTTATGGTTGCGATGGAAGGTGAGCGCACCATCGGTTATTACAAATGCCGTCATTGCAATGAGCTGTTTGTTCCGACCTTTGGTGCATATACAATGGGAATGCATATGATTTCAACAAGATATTTGAAATGTCCAAAATGTGGAACAAAAACCTGGTGTAAAAAAGTTCTGGCAAAAGAAAATAGAAACATGATGTAAAAAAGTTCCGGTAAAAGAAAACAGAAACACGATGTAAAAAAGTCCTGGCAAAAGAGAAGTGATTTCTGTTATAGAAAACAACCTGTCTTTTGCCGGAACGATGAAGATTCAAAACCTAAATATGAAAAATATTGATCAAAAATACCATTGCCAGTCCGTAGTAGGTGATCACGGCAACCAGATCATTGACCGTTGTAATGAGTGGACCGGAAGCAACCGCAGGATCAATATGGATCTTGTGGAAGAACATAGGAATGATAGTTCCGACAAAGCTTGAGGTCACCATTGCAACGATCAGCGAGATACCGACACAGCCAGAGATCAGGAATGCAGATGCCCATATATATTTCTTAAAATAGTGGATATAGATTCCTAAAAACAGGAGAGCCATGATTCCAAGGCTTGCACCATTTAAGAAGCCGATCTTCATTTCTTTGATAAGAAGGGAAAGCTTCTTTTTAGTACTCAGGTCTTCGTCCATAAGCACACGAATCGTAACAGCGAGGGACTGTGTGCCGACATTTCCAGCCATATCAAGGACAAGGGACTGGAAGCATATTACGATTGGAAGCACCGCAACAACGGATTCAAACATTCCTACCACAGAGGATACCGCCATGCCAAGAAACAGAAGGATGATGAGCCATGGCAGACGCTTTTTCATGCTGGTAAAGGTTGGTTCGTTCAGGTCTTCTTCGGATGTAAGACCGGCGAGCTTTGCGTAGTCATCACCCATAGCATTATCCACCAGTTCCACGATATCATTTGCAGTCAGGATACCGGCAATGGTTCCGTTTTCCGATAAAACCGGGATGGAATCCTCTTCATAATCGGTGAGATCTTCGATACAGTCTGCAATCTTCACATGCTCATATACAGACGGATAGGAGCGGCTGATAATATTTGACAAAGAGTCATTTTCCCGTGCGATGATCAGATCTTTCAGATCGATAGCACCGGAAAACTGACCATTTATATCAGTGGTATAGATCGTCGAGATATTGTCATGTTCTCCTGCCTGCCGAACCAGTGTACTCATAGCTTCACGGATGGATAAGGTGTCCGGAATACAGATATAATTGTTCGTCATGCAGCTTCCAATCTCATCGTCTTCGTAAGAAAGCAGCTTCTTTACATCTCTCCGGGAATCATCATCCAGACGGGCAACCATTTCCTGTTGTTGCTCGGCGGAAAGTTCATCCAGAATATCCAGAGCATCATCTGCATCCATATCGGATATGACTCTTGCGGCTTTATCAAGTGACAGTTCATCCAGATACGGCTTGGCATCATCCAGATAAGAGAAGATCTCTGCGAGCCGTGGGGTGCCGATCATAGTGTATAGTTGCATTCGTTCTGTTTCGTTTAGCCGTGTGATTGCTTCTGCGACATCTTTGTCGTGATAGTTTGCCAAATGCTTCTGCAATACCTGTGCGTTCTTTGCATTACGGATGATTTTTACGAGTTCTGTTACATAATCTTTTTTAAATACTGTGATTTTTGTCATTGTGACCTCCTTCCTGCCTGTTTTCAGACATAAAAATACATCGTCTCAGTGTGAAGACCGGATGGTCAGGATCGTCTGATGCGATGTATGAAAAGGCACACAACAAATATAAGATGGGGTTATCGGATCTTCATAGACAGCCACATCCATTTATGCTTTTTTATCATAACATCGCATATTTTACTTCGTTCAATACGATCGCAACTATCCATGAAAATTCACCTCCATTTGAAAATCGAAATTTAGATTTTGGTATTTGATATTCTCAAAAACCTTTGCTACTATAACAGAAAAGAGTTGAATTGACAACCCGGATAATCCGGATTGGATAAATTTTATATTTCGGTTATATTTTTTTAGTACATAGAAAACAGGAGGATATCAGAGATGCGGATCGAACATGTTGCAATGTATGTAGAGGATCTGGAAAAGACAAAAGAATTTTTTATAAAGTATTTTGATGCTGCTGCGGGAGAACAGTATTATAATCCGAAAACAGAGTTTCAGTCGTATTTTTTAAGCTTTGAGGATGGAGCAAGACTGGAGATCATGCAGAAACCACGGGTATCCAATGTGAGAAAAGAGCTGGCACGAACAGGGTATATTCATCTCGCTTTTTCAGTTGGAAGCAGAGAGAAAGTCGATGCATTGACGAAAAGACTGGAAGAGGACGGATATAAAGTTGTCAGCGGACCACGGGTGACAGGTGATGGATATTATGAGAGCTGTGTTCTAGGTATCGAGGATAATCAGATCGAGATCACGGTCTGAATTCCGGTCTGGATTTGGTAATATCTCACAAGCTATACGCAAAGCCGCTTGACTTAGCCAGTGCCATTTCTTACAATAGATCAGTAGATAAAAGTCTGGTAGATGTATGATACCAGACTTTTTTTGTGGTTTAAAGTCAGAAAGAGAAAGGTGAGAGAAAATGAAGTGGAAAGATCGATTGGGAATCCGGCTGGTGGCATATCTGGGAGGCTTATTTATCATGACGGCAGGAATAGCCGTATCGGTAAAATCAAACCTTGGGGTATCGCCGGTAAGCTCGATCCCATATACGATTACCTGTGTATTTGGTATGGAGATGGGAAACGCAACCATCCTGTTTCATGTTGTGCTGGTTTTGCTGCAGATCCTGTTATTACGGAAAAATTTTAAATGGATCAATCTGTGTCAGGTTGTAGTTGGAATTATATTTGGAAAATTTACAACGTTATGTAATTCACTTGTGGCGTTGCTGCCATCTACCGATAATATGTTGATACGACTGGGAATGATGCTGATCAGTGTTGTTCTGATCGCTGTCGGAATCTTCTTCTATCTGCCGGCAAATATTATGCCGCTTGCAGGAGAGGGAGCGATGCAGGCAGTATCAACGATCACCGGTATTGCATTTCCAAAGGTTAAGATCGGATTTGACTGCAGCATGGTTATCATATCGTTAGTTACATGTTTGATCGCAATACATAGTGTTGGCAGTGTGGGAATCGGAACAGTCATGGCAGCGATTCTGGTAGGCTTTGTACTGGGACTGGTAACAAAAGCATTTGGAACATGGCGTGACCATCTGTATTACGGAAGAATATCATAGACAGGTGTTGAAAATCAAATCGGTATTTGGCATAATGGACTGGAACAGGAAAGAAAGGAGACATAGCTATGGCAGCAGGAAAAAAACAGAGCGGTAAGGATGCAATGGCGGTTATCAACGAGCATATAAAGAATGAAAGCTATGCTCCGGTATATCTGTTATACGGGGATGAAACATATCTTGTGAACCAGTACAGAGACAAATTGCTTTCGGCGGTAACAGACCGTGAGGACAATATGAACTTTGCAAAGTTTGCAGGAGAGAAGATCGACCCGATGGAGATCATAGGCTTCTGTGAGACAATGCCATTCTTCGCTGACCGGCGTGTGGTGCTGGCAGAAGGGACCGGATTGTTTAAAAAGAGCTGTGAGGAATTTGCGGAGCGGATCAAAGAGCTGCCGGATACTTCGCTGATCCTGTTTGTTGAGTCAGAAGTTGATAAGAGAAATAAATTATATAAAACCGTTGATAAGCTGGGAGAAGCCCTGTGCTTTGAAACACCAAATGAGAAGACGCTTGCTGTATGGGTTAAGGGAATGTTCAAGGGAGAAGGAAAACGGATAACCGATGATGCGATCCGTTCCCTGATCGAGCATACCGGATCAGATATGAATTCGATCAAGAATGAGATTGATAAGCTGATAAGCTATACGGTAGACAGGGAGGATGTAACGGTATCCGATGTGGAAGCTCTCTGCGTTGGCAATTCGGAGGGACATATATTTGAGATGATCGATGCCATATCCAGAAAGCAGCAGGATCGTGCACTTCACCTGTATCATGAGCTGCTTGAAAACAGGGAGCCTGCGATGCGAATTTTGTTTTTGATCGCCAGACAGTATGATCTGTTATTAAAAACAAAGATGTGTCTTGCCGAGAATAAAAATTATGCAGATACGGCATCGGTGCTAGGCATTCCGTCATGGTCGGTGAAGAAATATGCGGAACAGTGCCGGAATTATTCAGAACAGGAACTGAAGAAGATCATGGAAGCCTGTCAGGATACTGACTATAAATTAAAGACGAGTCAGGCATCGGATGTAGTGGCAGTGGAAGTGTTGTTAATATCATTGAGTCGGTAGCTGGTATGTGACGTGCAGGAATGCAGTGAGTCAAAACATACCGTAGGTATTGCGATTTGGATGCCGGAATTATTACACAAAAAAACAGAACCTCAATGGGTTCTGTTTTTTTGACGGTTTTGATTATATATGTGCAGCCTTACATATGTAATCAATTATAAAAATATATATGAGTCAGATTAAGCCATCTTGTTGACAGCGGCTGTAAGACGTGATACTTTACGAGAAGCATTGTTCTTGTGGTAAACGCCCTTTGAAGCAGCCTTGTTAATCTCTGAGATAGCAACCAGAAGATTTGCCTGAGCAGCTTCTTTGTCACCAGCAGCGATAGCAGCTTCTACCTTTTTGATAACTGTCTTAACCTTAGACTTGATCATCTTGTTTCTTAAAGTCTTCTTGTCAATTACTTCAATTCTTTTCTTTGCAGATTTGATGTTAGCCAAAATTCTCTACCTCCATTTGAATTATAGATTATAATAAGGTTTTTACATTAAAACCGGACACGGACAATTCAATGTAAACATACTCATCAATATTAGTATAGAGAAATTTATTTGTCAAGGGGCGAAGTGAAAATATTTCCATTTCTGAAAAATAAGATCTGATCTTATTCCCATCAATTTTATTTCTATCCTATTTCTATTACTTGTTGGCTTGTATGGAAAGGGAGGACATGGTATACTGTTTCTATTAATGCGTTATATATTATTACATACCAGGAGGTAAGAAAATGTTTGGATTTGATGAAATTACAAAAGTAGATCCTGAAGTTGCGGCAGCAATGACGGATGAATTGAACAGACAGAATAACAATCTGGAGCTGATCGCATCAGAGAATATCGTATCAAAGGCAGTTATGGCAGCCATGGGAAGCCATCTGACTAACAAATACGCAGAAGGTTATCCTGGAAAGAGATATTATGGCGGATGCCAGTATGTAGACGTAGTGGAAGATCTTGCCAGAGAGCGTGCAAAAGAATTATTTGGATGTGAATATGTAAATGTTCAGCCACATTCCGGAGCACAGGCCAATATGGCAGTATTTTTTGCTATTTTAAATCCTGGCGATACGTTTATGGGAATGAATCTGGATCATGGCGGACATCTGACACATGGATCACCTGTAAATATGTCCGGTAAATATTTCCACTGTGTACCTTATGGTGTAAATGATGATGGCTTTATAGATTATGACAAGGTTCTTGAGATCGCAAAGGAATGCAAGCCAAAGTTGATCGTAGCGGGTGCGTCTGCATATGCAAGAGCAATCGATTTCAAGAGATTCCGTGAGATTGCAGATGAGGTTGGTGCATATCTGATGGTAGATATGGCACATATCGCAGGTCTTGTAGCAGCAGGCCTTCATATGAGCCCGATTCCATATGCACATGTTACAACAACTACTACTCATAAGACACTTCGTGGACCTAGAGGTGGTATGATCATGTGCAGCAACGAGATCAATGAGAAGTTCAACTTCAATAAGGCAGTATTCCCTGGTATCCAGGGCGGACCTCTGATGCATGTCATCGCAGGTAAGGCAGTATGTTTAAAGGAAGCATTACAGCCGGAATATAAGGTGTATCAGGCACAGGTTGTAAAGAATGCAGCAGCACTTGCATCTGCATTAATGGCAAGAGGCTTCAATATTGTATCAGGTGGTACAGATAACCACCTTATGCTGGTGGATCTTCAGAATCTGGACCGTACCGGTAAGGAAGTAGAGAAGCTTTTAGATGAGGTTCATATCACTGTAAATAAGAACACAGTACCAAATGATCCAAAATCTCCGTTTGTAACAAGCGGTATCCGTATCGGAACACCGGCGGTTACAACCAGAGGTGCAAATGAAGCTGATATGGAGACAATTGCTGAGGCGATCAAGGCAGCAGTGATTGATGATGACAAGGCAAAAGCAGAAGCACTTGTTAAGAGTATTGTAGAGAAGTATCCACTGTATGCATAAGGTTGTTATATGGAAGATTTATTTGACGAGAAGCTGTTAGAAGCGATTCGGCTTGCAGAAGCATTGCAGGATGGACAGTCAGAAGAAAAAGAGTCAGAAGGAAAAAAGACAGAAGTAAAACAAGAAACCGAAAACAGCCGTCCGGTCAGCCGGACGGAAGAACCGGTTGCTGCTCCGGTTCCGCAGACTGGTGAGGAAGCGGTCGATCAGCTTATAAAAGAGATCGTGCAGGAAACACAGGAAGAGATCGCTGCCGAAGGCATCCAGACAGAGGATATCAGAAAAGAATTTTTCCAGAAAAAGGCAGAGAAAGCGAAAAGGGAAAAGAAAAAGCTGGATCCGGAACTGGAATCCAGACCGGTATATGCACCCAAAAAGCTGAAAGATCCATGGAGTCTCAGGAAAAAGGTCTGTGTGATCCTGCTTGTTGTTGTACTGGTTGTGACCGGGATCCCTGCCGGTATATTTGCCAGAATGTATATGAATGGAAAGAACCGGCTGGCAGAAAATGCGCAGGGAGAAAAGGTGAGTTTTCATACAGACGGATCTTCTTCAACGGCTATCACATATAAAGGAAAGAACTACGTTTATAATACAGATACCGTATCGATTCTGGTGTTTGGTGTTGATAATTCCGAGTATGCGCCGAAGGAATCGGAAAAGAACGAAGAACCGAAGACAATAGAGGCGGCAACGGAGGAAACAAAGCCCAAAAAGTCAAAGAAGTCAAAGAAGTCAAAGAAAACCTCAGAGGATACAGAAGCTACGACGGAAGCGGATCTCAGAGACAGAGATGATGCCCTGACCTATTCGGATGCAAATGGATCTGAATATGTCCGATATGGCGGAAGGATTGATCTGTGCTTCCTGGTGGTATTTGATCTTCGAAATGATAAGCTTCACGTTATTAATATAAATCGTGACAGTATGACAGATGTGGATGTTAAAACCATAGAAGGAAAAACAGTACTTACAGACCGGATGCAGATCGGACTGGCGTATGGTTATGGGGATGGAGAGATCGTCAGTTGTGAGAATTTTACACATGCGGTATCCGGACTGATGTATAATCTTCCGATTAACGGTTATGTGGCCTTTGACATGGATGCAATGGCAGATATCAATGACGTCCTGAGCGGGGTAACATTGACAGCCAGAGATACGATCAGTGAGAATGTCTTTGAGAAGGATGTAGTCACCTTACAGGGCAATGATGCATACCGGTATCTGGAAAAGATGGATACGGTAACGGATGCAGTCGGTGAACACGGCAGGCGGATGGAACGTCAGAGTCAGTATCTGGCAGGCTGGCTGGAGCGGTTTGAACAGTGCTATTCCGATGATAAGGGAATTATAAAGAAGGTATACGAGGCAGCAAGTCCATATCTGCAGACGAATCTGGACAGAGATGCCTGCCTGTATCTGTTCAGCAGAATGCGTGGAATGGATATAGCAGTTGCAGAGAAGGATATACAGAAGCTTCCGGGAACGTATGAACGCCCTGCTCATTTTGATGAGTATCAGGTGGATACGGGAAGTCTGGTAGAAGAGATGCTGGATATATTCTATATTCCAACCAGTTAGTTTGACATATTATAAAATAAAAATAAAAAATATCCCAAATGCGGATTGAAGCGGCATGCAAAAAATGGTAAAATTCACTTAAATTTTGTTCGCACGGAACTGCATTTGGGGTATTTTTTTATGTAATATCATAGGAGACAGGATGAAATGAAAAATATGCACAGAGGGGCAGTACAAATGTAGAGACATTTTGTATAAAGTGTATAATACAGCGGGCATAACAGCAAGGAGGGCATTTTAGAAGCATGAGAGAACATGGAAAAAGAGTGGCAGCATGGTTCCTTACCGTTGTCATGGTCATCACGATGATCATGCCGTATGGCGGGGCAGGAATTCCATTTGCAGGTTGGGTGAAGGCAGCGGATCTGATCGATCTGTCCGGAAAGGATGGAGCACATAAGGTTACTGTTGTAGCAACGACGGAAACCGGTCTTGGTAATTATTATACCGGAGAGGCGATCGAAGCACCGGTTACGGTAAAGGTAGATGGGGAGGAAGTACCGTCGGACTGTTATGATGTGGTATACACAAATAACGTGAACGTGTCAACTGCAACCAAGCTTGCCGTGGCAACGATAACCGGTAAACCGGAAAAGGGTTATACAGGAAGCAATACGGCAAAATTCAAGATCCGTGTCACACCGATCAATAAAGCAACGGTCAAATTTGCATCCGATATGACAATTGTATCCGGCAAGTATTATGTTCCATATGTAAAAAATCTGGCAAATTCTCCGACAGTCCAATCGGTTACCTGGAATGGAAAGGTTCTGGTAGCGGAGAAAGACTATTATGAGAATGTTACTCTTTCAGAGAATTATCTGGAGATTGGTTCTAAGGGAACAACAGCGATTAAGGGAATGAATAATTTCAGTGGTTCCAAAACCTATACCTGGTATCTGAAGGCTGCCAATATCCAGGATCAGATCATCACATTGAGCAACTCCAATTACAGCTATGATGGAAAGGAAAAGAAGCCGTCGGTTACGATTGCTGATGTGAACTCCTGGCTGGATGAGAATAATGATTATCAGTATCTGGAAGAAGGCGTGGATTATACACTTTCTTACAGCAGCAATATAAATCCGGGAACCGCAACCGTGACGATCACAGGTAAGGATTGTTACACCGGAAGCACATCCCTGAACTATACGATCAGCAGTGGAAGTGCAGCCTTAAAGGATATATCACAGACGACCGTGAATGTAGCATCATGTACATATAATGGACAGGCACAGACACCGGCTGTCACGGTAAAGGATGGAAGCACGACATTAAAGCAGGGAACGGATTATACGGTATCCTATTCCGCAAATACAAATGCAGGAAATGGAACGGTTCTGATCAGTGGATGCGGCAAATATACAAATACAAAGTCCCTCACTTTTAAGATCAATCCAAGAGATATTTCAAAGGCGACTTTGACGGCAGAGCCTGCAACATATAAATATGGAGCAGAAGTATTTTCACCAAAGATCAGTGTTTATGACAGCAAACTGGGAACAACATTGACAAATAAAACCGATTATACAGTTGCAAGCTATGTAGCAAAGACAGCCGGTACGGTTTCAATCAGTGCGACAGGAAAAGGCAATTATACAGGAACCGTTACCGGTACATTGACCGTCAATCCTTTGGATGTGACGAATACAGCAAAGGTAACATTGAATCAGACATCCTTTGATCAGACCGGTGCAGAAATCAGACCGACAGTAACGTCGGTCACTTCAGATGGATATACACTGACCGAAGGAACGGATTATACGGTATCTTATAAAGATAATGTAGCAGCCGGCAATCTTGCAAAGGTAATTGTTACGTTCAAGGGAAACTATACAGGTTCCAAAACTGTGTACTTTACGATCACTTCTTCCCTGCCGGATCTGTCAGGGGCAGTGTGCAGTACAATTGCAGATCAGACCTATACCGGAGCACAGATCAAACCGGAGGTTACAGTGACCTATGATGGCAAAACACTGACGAAGGACAGCGATTACACCGTTTCATATGGCGCAAATGTCAACTGTGGTACAGGTACGGTTACGATCACCGGAAAGAACGGATACAGTGGAACGAAATCTATAAATTTCAAGATCAGTGCAAGAGCGCTGGCAGATTGCTCGCTCAGTTATGATGAGAGCGTAAAATGGACAGGAAGTGCCGTAACGCCGAATATCCGTATCACATATGGTCAGAAGCTCTTAATAGAGGGTACGGATTATACCGTTGCTTATTCCAATAATATAAATGAGACAACGGCAGCGACTGCTACAGTGACAGGAAAAGGTAATTTTACAGGAAGAAAAGTACTGACATATAAGATCACCAGAGATCGTACGGACGTCAATGCTTCAACGATTACAGTCGATGCGATCGCAGACCAGGAATACAATGCAGGACAGGGACTCCGACCTGCTGTTACAGTCAGAAATGGTGGTACGATCCTTACTCTGAATACAGATTATACGGTTACTTATACCAATAACTATACCGCAGGTTCTAAAGCAATAGTAACCATTACGGGAATCAATGATTATACAGGAACAAGAACAGCAACCTTTAATGTTGTTGCACTTGATCTGACAAATGCAAAGGTTGTTTTGGAAGCGGACAGTTATGAATATACAGGCATGCCACAGACTCCGGGTGTTACATCCTTTACAACTGTATCCGGAAAGACCTACACCAGTATGACGAATTTCACTGTAAGTTATTCGAATAATAAAAACTGTGGAACGGCAACGGTAACTATAAAAGGAAAAAATGCAAACTTTACAGGAAGTGCAGAAGGAACATTTACTGTTACAAAGAAATCAATCAACGGAGCGGTTTTCAGTAATATTACAGCATGTACATTTACAGGAAGTGAACAGAAGCCGACAGCAACCGTAAAGATTGGAACTACGACTTTAGCTGCCAATGCAGATTATGAATTATCCTATAAAAATAATATCAATGCCGGTACAGGAACGATTACAGCAACCGGAAAAGGTAACTATAGCGGAAGTTCAAAGACGACCTTCACGATCGCAGCCAGAGCTATTTCAAGCTGTAAGGCAGAATACAGCAAAGAGATGGTATATACCGGATCCGAGGTAAAGCCTTCTGTAAAACTGACCTATGGTTCCTATGAACTGAAGGCAGGAACGGATTACACTGTTTCCTATAGCAATAATATAAATGAAACAGACAGTGCATCGATCCGGATCACAGGAAATGGAAATTTCAGCGGTACACAGGCCTGTACATTTAAGATCACAAAGATTGTAACAAACATCAATGACAGTTCGATCAGCATAGCATCGATCGGAGATCAGGAGTATCAGGGAGGCGAAGCCATTATTCCGAAGCTCAGGATCACACGGGATGGAGTTACTCTGGTAGAAGGTGAGAGTTATACTGTAACAGTAACCAACAATAAGACGGTCGGTTCCACTGCAACCATTACGATACAGGGAATCGGAGCATATACAGGTACAAGATCCCTGACATTTAAGATTGTGGCAGCAGATATTACAGGTGCAGAAGTAGCACTTGTACAGCGGTCATATGAATATACAGGTGCGGCATTTACACCGGCAGTTGTAAGCCTTACAACCACAGGTGGAAAGCGGATCACAAATCTGTCAGAATTCAGTGTTTCATATTCCGGCAATACCAATGTCGGAACTGCAACTATTACTGTGACCGGAACCGGCAGTAATTATAAGGGAACCACAACCGGAACTTTTGTGATCACGAAGAAGGCGCTGAATGATTCTCTGGTAATGAATATGGGTACAGTGACCTACACAGGATCTGCATTAAGTCCGGATATTACAGTAACCTTTAATGGTAAAACGCTTACAAAGGGCAAGGATTATGCAGTTGCATTTACAAATAACATCAATGCCGGAACTGCAAAAGCAAAGATAACAGGTCTTGGCAATTATGATGGAACAGTTGAAAAGACTTTTACCATTCTGCCTTTTGATATAAATAATGGCGGTTTTATCATGGTTACAGGTTCTCCATATACCTATACAGGAGGAGAACTGAAACCGGGATTCACTGTTATGATAAGTGGAAGATCACTGGCGGCTGTAAACTATGACGTGGCATATTCCAACAATGTCAATGTCGGAACTGCAACGATCACAGTTACAGGCAAAGGCAATTATAAGGGAACGATAACTGAAAACTTTACGATCCAGGCGAAGCCTCTGAAAGACGCTTCTGTGACTTATGCAAATCTGATGTCATATACAGGAAAGCAGGTTTGTCCGGAAGTAAAGGTAATGGATGGAGCAGTTGAGCTGAAGCAAAATGTTGATTATGATGTCAGCTATCAGAACAATACAGAAGTGACAACATCTGCACGGATCCAGATCACAGGAAAAGGAAATTATACAGGAACAATAGACCGGTATTTCTCAATCCAGAAACAGGAGATCAATCTCAAGGATGCAGAGATAACGGCAGAGAACCAGACTTATAACGGCAGGGAACAGAAGCCGGCTGTTACAGTAAAGGTATCTGGCAGAGTGATCGATCCATCCGAATACAGTGTGCTCTATTCTGAAAATATCAATGCCGGAACTGCAAGAATCACGGTAAATGGTCTTTCGGATTCCTTTAAAAATACAGGATATGGAACCTTTACGATCCTTCCAAAACAGATAGAGAAATGTAAAGTGTCCTATACAAAGAGCGTATCCTATACAGGAAAGGCTGTCACACCTTCCGTTATTGTCAAGGATACAGCAAGAAATGCAGTGCTGAGCGCCGGTGCATCTGCAGACTATACGGTATCGTATCAGTCTAATATAGAGCCGACAACCAAGGCTGTGATACAGATTACAGGAAATGGAAATTACACCGGTACATTGACACAGTATTTTGCAATTGTAAAACAGACGACACCGGTTACAAAGACAGATCTGTCTGCGGCAGTTATAACGGTGGCAGATCAGACTTACACCGGAAAAGCGTTAACACCTGCAGTTACTGTTACATTAAAGGGTAAGGTGCTGAAGCTGAATACAGATTACACGGCAGCATATTCCAACAATACAAATGTTGGTACAGCGAAGGTTGTGATAACCGGAAAAGGAAATTATACAGGAAGTGCGTCAAAGACATTTGCGATTAAGGCAAAGACCACACCGAATGTGAAGAAGCCTGGTGTAACGAAAAAGATTACAGTAAGCAAGATCAAGACAACTTCTGCAAAGATCACATGGAAGAAGGTATCTGATGCAGATGGATATATGATCTACCAGAAGCAGGGCTCCGGCAAGAAGAAACTTATAAAAACGGTGGGTAAGAATGCATCTTCTTACAGTGCGAAGAAGCTGAAAGCAGGAACCAAATACACTTATAGTGTATATGCTTATAAGAAGTCAGGAAACTCTAAGATAAAGGGCAAAGAGAAGAGTAAGGCATTTGTAACGAAGCCATCAAAGGTAAAATCAGTAAAGACGACAGCAAAATCAAAGGCATGTAAGATAAGCTGGAAGAAGGTAGCCGGTGCCAGTGGATATCAGGTATATATGGCAACCTCAAAGAAAGGCAAGTATAAGAAGATCGGCGATACAAAGAAGCTGAATCTGACAAAGAAGAGCCTGAAAAAAGGAAAGACATATTATTTCAAGGTCAGAGCATACAAAACTCTGAATAAGAAAAAAACATATGGTGCTTATTCCGTTAAAGTAAAAGCGAAGATTAAATAAGCGGGAAAATAAAAAACAGCCATTGATGAAAAGGAAGCCGGATCCATATACGGATCCGTTTCCAACGCATCGATGGCTGTTTGTTATGGGTGAAATTATAAATATTATTTTGGCTGCTGATATGGAAGACAGGTTAAATGAATTCTGTAAAAAATGTATCTGCCATATGTTCCAGAAATTCAATGACTGCATCATATGGAAAAATCTCAGCACGGGTGACGGAAGCTTCCGGGGCAGGTGACGGATTCTGAATAATGTACGTCTGCAGAGCTTTTGTGATCTGTGACGGATCTTCCGGCCGGCATTCTGTAATATGTACAAGCTCCGGCTGATAAGTGATTTGTTCCGGTATATATGGATGAAAGTCTTTTAGTAGACGTGGATTGATCCTATCATATTCTCCATAAAAGTACCGGTCAGAGAAAAATTCTGCCAGAGGAATCTTTTTTTCCGGTTGTGAGAAAATGTGAACATACAAAGGGTGTCTTGTATCAAAACAGGTATTTCCTGCGGTATCTTCTATAGTGAAATATTCCGGCCAGAAATCAGTCACATAATGAGTATCCAGATGCAGATGTGCCAGGATGCCATAGTCAGCCGGTGACAATATCGCATCATCCGGGTAGAGAGCGCGGATATGAGCAAGCACCGGATATTTTGTGATCAGGTTCTTCTGCCATGCCGGACGGAAATGCGTTTTTTCTTTATTATCCGTGATATCCGGCAGGATACAGCCGAGGAGAAACTGTTCAGGGGCGGCTTTTATTGCCGACAGATGGGAATCTGCCGCAGAAGTTACACCTGTATTTATTTTATTGATTATCATTTCACCCTCGATCAGATGCATCAGAAAACCGGGCATGCGACTTAAACCTCCTGTAGATCATAAGTTAAAGAAATAATAGTGACTTTTAATGGGGATGTCAAGCCGGAGAAAAGAATATTGACGTATGACAAAAAAGAATATAAAGTTAGCGGTAGAAACAAAGTATCGAAAAGAAAGAGGAGGTACTTATGGGAACAAAGATCTGTCCAATATGTGATGGAAAAGTAAACAGTATTAATTTTTGCAAAACCTGTAAACGATTTGTGACACCGATTGAAACCAGTCACACCTTTTATCTGAACGAAAGACGAGAGCCTGAAGATTATCAGAGAGAGTATCAATATAGTGGGGATGTATCGGACTACAGTGCGGACAAACCTGAAGTTGAGGATGAAGTAACAGATTGCCATGATGAGTTTGAAACCGAGCTTCCGAAATGGGCGAATCGTACTCCAACATCGGCAAAACCTATACCGAATCCGGATACGACCTATACGACAAAGAAGAAATCGAAAAAAGCAGAGGGCGTGATCTCTGGTCTGCTTTTTCTGGCTGCAATTGGAGTATGTTTCCGGACGAGCAGTTTGTGGGATGTATGGCAGCAGTACCGGGATGAGCAGGAGCTGCAGGACTCGCTGGATGAAATGCATGAGATGATGGATGAACAAGATGAGGATATGTTTGTAGATGAGGACGGATACAGTTACCGTTATATCTATCAGCCGGGAGAAATTACGGATTATGGTACAGACAGTCTGGTCGGATTATCGGCTGATGAAGTGTATGACCGGGGAGAAGCCTGTGATGGTGTGGCTCATTATGAGGGTGTCACCAGTGATGAGTTGGAGGCTGATTTTTTACAGAATGCGGAGGAAGATGGCATTTTATTTGAAGATACAAGTACAGGAACTGCCGGAAATCTGAGTTTGTATGAATACTCGTATCAAAATGGAGATACATTTACATACTATAACAAAGAAAAGTATATTTCAGATGACGAATGTGGCATTGATGTGAGCATAAACAGTGATCTGAACACACAGGCGATCCACTCTGTCCGTATATGGCAGTATCCTCCGGATGTCGATGACGGTTTCTGTCTGGATCAGATCTATGAAGATCTGGTAATGGCACTTGAGGATGAAACACTTCAGGGCGACAGTCTGGAACGGACAACAGAGATGATTTGCGCCTATCAGGAAAAGGAGTATTCTGCGGATGATTCCAGTGCAAATTATACAGAACTTCAGATTGGAAAATGGAGTCTGACGATCAGCAGAGGAGAAACCTCTCTTGGTATTGCGATGGACTATCTGGGTGAATAGAAAGGTTAAATCTTCATGAACAAAAGCGGTGCCATCTTGAAAGCCGGGAAAAACGTGGTTATAATGGATGCGAAATTGCCGGGAATATATACAAAAGAAGAATACAGCAGGCAGGCTGTATAAAAAGGAGGTTCTGATTGGACAACAATTTACCTGATAACAGTAATAACAACAATAATAACAATAATAACAGCAATAACAATAATAATGGAAATAAAGGAAGAAACAACCGCTCGATCATGGTGATCCTGGTTATTTCCATTTTACTGACATTTTTATTCTGGCGCGTATTTGACCGGGTGTCATCCGGCAGGGAAGAGGAAGTCACATATGGTCAGTTTATCGAGATGTTAGATAAGGGCGAGGTTGGTTCCGTAAAGATCTACGGAAGTAAGATCGTATTTGAAAATAATGCCGATGATAAGGTGATCAGTAAGACGAAATATACTGCAACCAGAATATCGGATGACAGTCTGGCAGAGAAGCTTCGTCAGGCAAAGACAAAATATGGAACAGAATATGAAGGTGTAGATGAAAGCGGAAGTGCCATGGTTGGCACGATCATTTCTTACATTGTAATGATCGTTGCATTCTATCTGTTGCTGTCGATGATCATGAAACGAAGCGGCGGTGTAGGTAGAGCAAATGCGAAGATTTACGTTGAGAAGAAAACAGGTGTTACCTTTGCGGATGTTGCCGGAGAGGAAGAGGCTAAGGAATCTCTGACAGAGATGGTCGATTTCCTGCACAATCCAAAGAAATATCTGGATATCGGAGCGAAGCTGCCAAAGGGGGCACTGATTGTCGGCCCTCCGGGAACCGGTAAGACCCTGCTTGCAAAAGCAGTGGCAGGTGAAGCAAATGTACCATTCTTTTCTATGTCCGGGTCCAGCTTTGTAGAGATGTATGTCGGAGTGGGTGCTTCCCGTGTCAGAGATCTGTTCAAACAGGCGACACAGATGGCACCATGTATTATATTTATTGATGAGATCGATGCAATTGGAAGAAGCAGAGATTCCAGGCATGGCGGAGATTCCGAACGGGAGCAGACCCTGAATCAGCTTCTTGCAGAGATGGATGGCTTTGATACATCAAAGGGTATTGTGATCCTTGCAGCAACGAATCGTCCTGAGGTGCTTGATAAGGCACTTCTTCGTCCGGGACGATTTGACCGCAGAGTTATCGTAGAGAAGCCGGATCTGAAGGGAAGAATCGATACACTGAAGGTTCATTCCAAGAATGTCAAGATGGATGAAACGGTTGATCTTCATGAACTGGCACTTGCAACTTCAGGTGCGGTTGGTGCGGATCTTGCCAATATTATAAATGAGGGAGCGCTGGCCGCTGTCAGAGATGGCAGAAGTCTGGTTTCCCAACAGGATCTGATCGGTGCGGTAGAGGTTGTATTTGCCGGAAAAGAGAAAAAGGATCGTCTGCTCAGTAAAGAAGAAAAGCAGATCGTTGCTTATCATGAAGTCGGACATGCATTGCTTGCAGCACTCCAGAAGCATACGGAGCCGATCCAGAGGATTACGATCGTTCCAAGAACCATGGGTTCCCTTGGTTATGTATGGCAGGTTCCTGAAGAAGAGAAATATCTCGAATCCAAGAAAGAACTGGAAGCAGAGCTTATAACCCTGCTCGGCGGACGTGCAGCGGAAGAATTGAAATTTGACTCTGTAACGACAGGAGCATCAAATGATATCGAGAAGGCGACCAAGACCGCCAGGGCTATGATAACCATGTATGGTATGTCAGATAAATTTGGCATGGTGCAGCTTGAATCAATAGAAGGACAGTATCTGGACAGAAATCTTGCCCTTCAGTGTTCCGATGAGACTGCAACCAAGATCGATAAGGAGATCCGTGATATGCTGCGGGATTCCTATAATAAAGCAAAGAAACTTTTGTCTGCCCATATGGCAGCCCTGGATTCCATCGCCAGCTTCCTTATAGAACATGAAACGATCACCGGCAAAGAATTCATGTCAATTCTTGCTCAGGTGGAACCACAGAGATAGGAATGTAACACCGTACCCAGTCTGGTATATTACACAACTATTATTCCGCAAGGCGCTTGCGCTCTATTCCTCGGCGTAGCGGTACATAAAGTTGCAAAAGACGCAACTTAAGTACCGACGCTCGGAAAGGCTTGCTTCATAACAGTGTGTGATATATCAGACTGGGGACGGTGTTTTTGATATATCTTGTGGATCAGCATAGAAATGGTCTATTAGCAAAAAAGTGGACATTTTGTTAATCCGATAATGCTTTATAGGATATAGGTGATCGATTTATGCAGTTGAGAAAGAAAAAATCATTAACACTATAGGTATTATACACTGTTATGAAGCAAACCTGCCCGAATGTCGGTCCTTGATGAGCTGCCGAAGGCAGGGAGTCTAGTACCGTTACATGAGGGTAGAGCGAGAGCGTTTTGCGGAATAATAGTTGTATGATACCTATAGTATTAATGACTTTTAAAAAGTATAACTGCGTAAATCGATAGAATACCTATATAAAGCATTATCGGTCGTATTGAAGCTGGTCGAGGTTTTTGCCGTAGGCAGGGAGGAAGTCAGACAGAAAGCGTTCAACCTCCGGAAGGTCGGCAGCCAGCTTGTCGACAGAAGCCTTTGTGGATTCGTAGGCGCTGGAGAATTCCGGATTGCCGACAGAGGTTTCTTCCATACATTTGATAAGAGCAGATAGTTTATCTGCCGCTTTTACAAGCTTCCAGATATATTCATCTCCGGACTGGCGGAAGAAGAGTGGTTCATACTGTGGTTTCATTTCATCCGGCAGTTTGTTTAACAGCTTGTAGCAGGCTGTTTTCTCGATCATTTTAAAGGATTCCTTGATAGCGTCGTTATAATACTTGACCGGTGTCGGCATATCACCGGTTATGATCTCTGAAGCGTCATGGTAAAGTCCGATCAGAGCAGCCCGCTCTGCATTCAGATCCTTTTCATAATAGGTATTGCCGATCACGGCAAGTGCATGAGCGATAATGCTGACTTCCAGGCTGTGCTCACACAGATTTTCTTCCCTTGTATTCCGCATCAACGCCCAGCGGTCGATGTATTTCATCCTTGAAATCATAGCAAAAAAATTATATTCCATCTTTATCTCCTTATTAAATAATTGTGAATATATCTGCAAAAAAATAAGAAAGTAAATTATATTTGGACAGTTTGACTTACCAAAACAGGGGCATTTGAGTCCGCCGGTACTCACATTTCGTACTTAGTGAGTGCTTGCACGAGCTTAGAACGAAAGCGCACCCCTGTGGTGTGATGGTGCATTAGCAGCATCTTAGTACCGCTGCAGGAGTAACTGAGACCTTAGCGAGGCTTAGCCGAGGTTAGTTCGAAGTTACACAGAGTGGAAACGAGTGGGAACGTCCCCTGGTTGGTAAGGTCAAAAGTGTCCAAATATATTATGCTATTTCCATCTTTTGCAGATATATTCACAGGTTAGCTCACTCCTTGTGGAAAAATCCGTACACCGCTTCGGCGGCATTCCGGTTCATGGATGGCGCCTGCATCAGTTCTTCGATGGATGCCTCCCGGATCCTTGAAATATCCTTGAAGTACCCCATCAGATCCTTTCGTCTGGCAGGGCCGATGCCCGGTATATCCTCAAGGATAGAATGTACCTGAGATTTGCTTCTGAGGCTTCTGTGATATTCGATGGCAAAACGGTGGGCTTCGTCCTGCAAACGGGTAACCATGTCAAATGCCTGTGTATTCTTTGGAAATTCCACTTCTTTATTGTTATAATACAGTCCTCTGGTCCGGTGGTAGTCATCCTTTACCATACCGCAGACCGGAATATTCAGATGCAGTTCGTCAAGAACCTCCAGGGCAATGTTGACCTGTCCCTTACCACCATCCATCATAAGGATGTCAGGATAGACCTTAAAACGTTCATCGGTAAATCGTCTTGTCAGAACCTCGCGCATACTGGCGTAGTCATCCGGGCCGTCGATAGTTCTTAATTTGAATTTGCGGTATTCATTGGGTCTGGCTTTTCCATTTTCAAAGACCACCATCGAAGCAACCGAATGGTAGCCGCTGATGTGCGAGATATCGAAGGCTTCCAGTCGTTTGGCAGATGGGACACCGATCAGTTCTGCCAGTTCCTTTGCAGCACCTTCTGTTCGAGCCTGCTCCCGTTTCAGCTTTTCAGTATCCTGTGTCAGAACAAGAAAAGCATTGTCACGCGCAAGCTTTAACAGCTTGGCTTTGTCACCTTTTTGAGGTGTGAGGATGTGTACCAGATTTCCCCGTCGTTCGCTTAAGTATTGTTCGATCAGCTCCTGCTCATTTACTTCATGCTCCAGAATGATCTCCTTAGGGAGAAATGGAGTAGAAGCGTAATACTGTTTTAAAAATGCAGCCATAATATCTCCATAAGATTCCGATTGCACACCGGTCATATGAAAATGTTCTCTGCCGATCATCTTGCCGTTTCGGATGAAAAAGACCGAGATAACGCCTTCGTTCATGTTGTTGGTAGCCATCGCGATCACGTCACGGTCATCGGTTGTTGTGTTGTCAACACGCTGCTTTGATGCGATGTGCTTGATGCTTTCGATCAGATCACGAACCTCTGCCGCCTGTTCAAATTCCATATCGGCTGCCAACCGTTTCATCTTTTCTTCCAGTTCTTTTACCGTCTGCTGGTGATGCCCGGTCAGAAAATGGATTGCCTGTCCCACCTGTCTGCTGTAGTCCTCTTTTGAGATGTAACCCTGACAGGGAGCCTTGCACTGTCCGATGTGGTAATACAGACATGGACGATCCAGCCCTGTTTCCTGTGGCAGCTTTTTGTTGCAGCTTCGCAGATGATATAGTTTTTTTAACAGATCAATGGTATCCTTGACAGCACCTGCATTAGTATAAGGACCAAAATATCTGGCATGATCCCGGTGCATCTGATGCGAGAACAGAATACGAGGGAAATCCTCGTTGACTGTGATCTTGATGTATGGATAGCTTTTGTCATCCGTAAGCATTGTATTGTAGTGCGGACGGTGTTCTTTGATCAGATTACATTCCAGCACCAGTGCTTCAATTTCAGATTCGCAGATGATATATTCAAACCACGCGATGTGACTGACCATTTTTTCGATTTTAGGTGAGCGTTTATATCCTGACTGAAAATACTGGTGTACCCGGTTATACAGATCAATGGCTTTGCCGACATAGATGATTTCATCGGTCTTGTTATGCATCAGATAGACACCCGGTGTATGAGGCAGTTTTTTTAATTCTTCTTCAAAATTAAACATACTTTGAATTCATATCCTTTCCGCTGCGTATTCTAAAAACAGCAGATTCACACATAAAAATCAGTATAACATAAGATTCAGAAAACAGGTGGCTTTTTTCCTGAAAAAATAAATTGATGAATTGACGATAAATAGGTTGTAGAATATAATGAAACAAGAACTGAAACTAGGGAAAACAGGAGGAGAAGATGGTTTATAGTATAACAGTATCCAAACTCATAGAGAAAATGAATCTGAAGAATTATACACCGGAGATCGATACCGATAAGGTGCTGATCCAGGATCCGGGTATGAACCGCCCGGCGGTACAGTTTGGAGGATTCTTTGAACATTTTGATGCAGGACGTATCCAGATATGCGGAAATGTAGAACATGCCTATATTGCAGCGATGCATACAGAGGAAGAAAATATCAAGATCATAAATGAATTTTTCTCATATAAGCCGCCGTGTCTGATATTCTGCAGAGATCTGGAACCATATGAATTTATTATAGAAGCAGGAAAGAAACACGGAGTGCCTGTCCTCACATCAAGTGCCGTTACATCTGCATTTGTACATGAGGTAGATCGTTGGCTCCATGTAGAACTGGCACCAAGAATATCCGTACATGCTGTACTGGTCGATGTATACGGCGAAGGTGTTCTGATCATGGGTGAGAGTGGTATCGGTAAATCGGAGGCTGCTCTGGAGCTGATCAAGAGAGGCCACCGTCTGGTTGCAGATGATGTGGTTGAGATCAAGAAGGTCAGTGATGCGACGCTGGTTGGACGAGCACCGGATATTACCAGACATTTTATCGAGCTGCGTGGTATTGGAATCATTGACGTAAAATCACTGTTTGGTGTAGAATGTGTAAAGCTGGATCAGAACATCGATCTGGTCATCAATCTGGAAGAGTGGAGCAAGGATACGGAGTATGACCGTCTGGGACTGGAAGACCAGTACACAGAATTTCTTGGAAATAAAGTCGTAAGTCATAATATTCCGATCCGTCCGGGCAGAAATATCGCGATCATTGTTGAATCTGCAGCGGTTAACCACAGACAGAAGAAGATGGGATATAATGCGGCACAGGAATTATATAACAGAGTGACGCAGAATATTATGAAGGGCAATGCAAATAAGGAGGAGCAGTAGAAAAATGGCAAACTATGTATTTGGAGTAGATATCGGAGGAACAACCGTAAAGATCGGTCTGTTTACAACACAGGGTGAGATGGTTGAGAAATGGGAGATCACAACAAGAACAGATGAAGGCGGAAAATATATCTTAAGCGATATCGCAGCATCTGTTGAAGATAAACTGGCAGAGAAAAGGATCGAGAAGTCTGATGTAGCAGGTGTTGGAATGGGTGTTCCGGGTCCTGTAAAGGCAGACGGCACGGTTATCAAATGTGTAAATCTTGGATGGGGAATCTTCAATGTAGAAGAAGAACTCAGCAAATTATTAGCCCTTCCTGTAAAAGCCGGAAATGATGCAAACATGGCAGCGCTCGGTGAGATGTGGCAGGGCGGCGGAAAAGGCCATAAGGATATCGTAATGGTAACACTTGGAACCGGTGTCGGCGGCGGTATTATTTTAGATGGAAAGATGCTCGCGGGAACCAACGGTGCAGGCGGTGAGATCGGACATATTTGCGTAAATGACGACGAGACAGAAGTATGCGGATGTGGTAACAAGGGCTGTCTGGAACAGTATACATCAGCAACCGGTATCGTTCGTATGGCAAAGATCATTTTAAATACAACAGACAAGCCATCCAAGCTTCGTCAGATCCAGTACATTTCAGCAAAAGAGATCTTTGATGCAGCAAAAGAAGGTGATGAGCTTGCAGCAACACTGGTAGAAAATCATGGAAAGGTTCTTGGAAAAGCACTTGCCCAGATCGCATGTGTAGTAGATCCTGAAATCTTCGTAATCGGTGGTGGCGTATCCAGAGCAGGAGATATCCTGATCGATACAACTGCAAAATATTTTGCACAATATGCATTTCATGCATGCAGACAGACCAAGTTTGCACTTGCTACACTTGGTAATGATGCGGGTATGTATGGTGGTGCGTGCAGTATACTGAATCAGTAAAAAGTATTAAGTAAACTATGTGTAAATTACATAAATCGGGTTGAAACGCCCTGAAAATTCTATACATTTTTAATATTGAATTCTAAAAGCCTTTAATGTATGATATTGTGTGGTAGTGTTTGAGATTTTGAGAAATCAACTGGAACAGCATGCAAAACCTTATGTTAAAGGCTTTGTTTTGTCTATCAGGTTTATAAGATCCTTGAGAATCCGGAATAAAAACAGGTCAGGAGTTTAAAATTATATGACATCGTTTTATGAGAGCGCAGCAGCGATCACAGGAGAAAACAGAATAAAAACAAAAGAACCTTTGAACCGATATACAACCTTCCGGATCGGTGGAAAAGCAGATTTTATTGCTGAGCCGGAGAAACCGGAGCAGATCGCAGAGCTTGCAGACCTCTGTAAAAAGGAAAAAGTTCCGTTTTTTATTATGGGAAATGGAAGCAACTTACTGGTATCAGATGATGGCTATCGTGGAATGATCATTCATATAGCAGATGGAATGTCTAGGATCACGGTGGAAGGAACAAGGATCACTGCGCAGGCAGGTGCATCCCTGATCAAAACTGCGGTAACAGCAAAACAGCACGGACTGACCGGAATGGAATTTGCATCTGGTATACCGGGTAGCGTTGGTGGTGCTGTTTATATGAATGCAGGAGCATATGGCGGAGAGATGAAGCATATTATCACATCTGTAAAGGTGCTGGATCAGGATGGACAGATCTATGAGATTGCGGGTGCAGATATGGAATTCGGCTACCGCCACAGTAAGGCAGAACAGGATGGTCTGGTTGTGCTGGAAGCTGTAATTGAACTTCAGACCGGAGATATGGATAAGATAGATGAAGAGATGAAACGGCTGGCAGAAGCGAGAATCTCAAAGCAGCCACTGGAATATCCGTCGGCAGGATCGACTTTTAAACGACCGGAGGGATATTTTGCAGGAAAACTGATTATGGATGCGGGACTTCGCGGTTATACTGTAGGAGGAGCTCAGGTATCAGAGAAGCATTGTGGTTTTGTGGTGAACAAAGGCGGCGCAACGGCGGCTGATGTCATGCAGTTGGTAGACGATGTAAAGAAAAAAGTAAAAGACAGTTCCGGTGTGGATCTGGAGCTTGAGATAAAGACACTGGGGGCATTCTAGGATGAGATTTGTAATTGTGACAGGAATGAGCGGCGCAGGAAAGACAACAGCGATGAAAACGCTGGAGGATGCAGGATACTTCTGTGTGGATAATCTCCCAATCCAGCTTATTAAGCGTTTTGCGGAAATTGCATATGATGAACAGATTCAAGTTGATAACGTGGCGATCAGTGTCGATATCCGGAGTGGAAGAGCGTTAAGCCAGTTGAATGCCTGCTTAAATGACATGAAAGAAAATGGATACCAGTATGAGATCCTGTTTATGGAATGTTCAGATGAGAAGCTGGTAAAACGGTTCAAGGAAACAAGAAGGAATCATCCATTATCTGCAAAGAACGGAAGGATCATAGATGGTATCAAAAAAGAAAGAGAACTGATCGGCTTTATCAAGGATGAAGCCGATTATATCATAGATACAACGAATTTGTTGGTTCGGGAGTTTAAATCTGAACTGGATAAGATCTTTGTGCAGAATATGGAATATGGGAATTTTATCATTACCATTATGTCATTTGGCTTCAAATATGGAATCCCAAGAGATTCGGATATTGTGCAGGATGTAAGATTTCTGCCAAATCCTTATTATGATGAAGAATTGAGACCACTGACCGGAAATGATAAGGTGATTCAGGATTATGTCATGAACTGTAAGGAAGGACCGGAATTTCTGGATAAATTTATAGATCTGGTACAGTTCCTGATTCCGAATTATATTAAAGAAGGCAAAAACCAGCTTGTTATCTCGATCGGCTGTACCGGTGGCAAACACCGTTCTGTAACGATCGCGAATGAAGTATATAATCGTCTGCAGAAATCCACATACACTGTGAGAATATATCACCGTGATATCGGAAAAGATGCAGTCGTAAAGAAATTGTAGAACAGGAGTGAGACATATGTCCTTTTCCTCGGAAGTAAAAGCAGAACTTGCGAAGAATATCAGCAGTGCCAGACACTGCAGGATCGCAGAGCTTTCAGGAATGATGTCGATGGTGGCAGATGTATGGTACAGGAATGGTTCACTCTTTAAACTCTGTATAACGACAGAACGCAGTATTATAGCAAAGACGATGGCAGCTTTGATCAAGGTATTATTTGATATCCGTATGGAATGTTCCGTAAAAAGAACCGGGAGCAACAGCCGAATCTACCGGATGGTGTTAGATCAGCAACAGGAGATCGAACGGATGATGCAGACACTGAAGCTCTCGCCTGATTTTGGGATATCTCAGAATGGCGTAGCAAAGGTAAGCTGTCAGGATATGACAGTCAACCGGATGGTTGTGCAGCAGCAATGCTGCAAACGGGCATTTATCAAAGGTGTATTTATGACATCCGGATCGGTCAGTGATCCGAAGAAAGGATATCATCTGGAGATCGTCTGTAATAATGAGGATCGTGCCGGAATGATCGGGAAGATCATGGCGGAGCTTGATATCGAAAGCCGTGTCATTGCCAGAAAAAAGTATAGTGTCTGTTATATAAAGGATGGAACCATGATCGTTGATATGTTGAACATCATGGGCGCTCACATTTCTTTAATGAATATGGAAAATGTGAGAATATTAAAAGATATAAGTAATAATGTAAACCGCAGGGTAAATTGCGAAGCAGCGAATCTGAATAAAACAGTCAGTGCGGCTGTCCGACAGATCCAGGATATCAATTATGTGATAGAAACAAGAGGTATCACATATCTTCCGGATAATCTGCGGAGTCTTGCAGAACTCCGGCTGGAAGAACCGGATGCGTCGCTGAAAGAATTAGGCGAGATGATGAATCCTCCCATTGGAAAATCGGGAGTCAATCATAGATTAAGAAAAATAAGTGAAATAGCAGAAGACCTAAGACAAAAGTCGTATGTGTAGGAGGAAAAAATGTTAGAAAGAACAGTTAAGGTAGCCATGACCGAAGGAACCGAAGAAAGACCAGTGGCAGTACTTGTACAGATCGCAAGTCAGTATGAGAGCCAGATCCATCTTGTATCAGATGACAAAAAAATCAATGCCAAGAGCATTATGGGCATGATGAGTATGGGATTTACAGAAGGACAGGAGATTACGGTCATTGCAGATGGAAAAGATGAAGCAGCAGCAGTAAAGGAGATCTCAGAATATCTGACAGCGAATGCATAAAATCTTCTGTTAATTAATTGGTGTTTTTATTGCACGCTTTGGTTGAATGTGATAAAATCAGATTATTAATGGATATGTGTCATCGGAGGAAGCAGATATGGGATTTTTTGATGGGATTTTTAAGAAAATACCTTTCGTGTCCAGATTCTCGAAAAAGAAAGCGCCGGTTAATAATGTAGAGTTACAGTATAACAAGGCTATGAATCTTATGGATAATGGTGATTCTGAAGAATCTGTTAAGATACTGGAACAGGTTGCAGATATCGGTATTATGGATACCCAGTACAAATCATATGGAGATGATGCCCTGCTCGCACTTGCTGAGTTTTATGAAAAGGGTGTTTACCGCAACGCAAAAATAAATGTAGATATGAACAAGTCTACAAAGTACTACGAGAAGTATGTGAATCAGAACCGTGATGGTGATGTGATATACAAGCTTGCTAAGATGATGCTGGAAATCCAGAATTTTTCAAAGGCAATCAAGTACTTCGAGATGGCAGCAACGGATTATGGTATCAAGGCAGCATACATGAGCCTTGGTTCTATTTATGAAAGCGGTCTGAACCGGATTGATGAATATGGAAATAAGAGTGATTTCGTCGTTCCTGTTGATCTGGAAAAGGCAATGCAGTGGTATAAGAAGCTTGCTGATGCCGGTGATGCAAAGGCAAGGGCATCTTATGAGCGCGTGTTATATGCAAGCACACATGAAGACAGTCTGGAATTTGAGGAAAAAGATAAGCTGTATACGGAGATTTCCCAGAGAAGAAAAGAAAAGGGAAAAGAGCCACGATATAAGGTGATCGAGGCATCCAGGTTACAGTATCAGTATTCCTATGTACACAATCAGGTGGAAGGATATATCCACAAACTTCCAAAAGACTGGGTAAAGACGATTAATGAGTCAACCGGTGAAGAATATTACGCACCAAGTCTTACATATAAAGACTTTGCAATCTATGTTTATTACGACAGTATACCAAAGGATTCTAAGAAGACGTTGGAAAACTATCTGAGATATTGTAATGATGCATTTGACGAAGATTTACAGTTGAAAGCATATATTACAGAGTATGCAGATGGTATCTGCACGACATACTACCATAAGGATATGGAAAAGGGTATTGTTTCATTTGCGTTCTATCAGGGAAGACGACTGGCATGTATGCGTTTCGTATGTGCAACGATGGAGATCATTGAACAGTACGAGGAGATTATCTTCGAGGTAGCAAACTCATTTGCATTTATTGATCCGACACTGGTCAGTGAAGAAAGTGCAAACCGGAGAGATATGCAGTATTACAATGAAGCAATCTACTGTTACTATCTGGAAGATTATGAAGGTGCCATGAAGGCTGCTAAGCAGGCACTGAAGTTTGGAAGCATCAAAGCAAGTTATCTGCTTGTAGAGCTATACTATGATGAGGACAGCCCATACCGTGATCTGGAAAAGACGATCAGTTATGCAAAGCAGTTGTTTGAAGCAACGAAGGATCCGGAACTTGCGTTCCTGATTGGTAATGTATACGATCAGCAGATGAAAGATTACATGAAAGCTTTGAACTGGTACGAGAATGCAGAACGGCTGGGACATAAGCGAGTTGCATTCTATCTGGGACGTATTTATTATTATGGATTACTCCGTACCAAGAGAGATGGAAGAAAGGCTCTGGAATATTTCAAGAAGGCAAGAGAGAACGGTATACCGGAAGCAGAAGGTTATATCAAGGATCTTGAGGAACTGAAGGGTGAAGATCTCCAGACGGCCGTTGAGAAATGGGAAAGAGCGGTTCAGGCAGGAAGTGAATCTGCAGCAATTAAGATCGCAATGATGAAACAACAGCAGATTTTCTATATAGCAACGCCGTACGAGATTGAGAAAGCATATCTGGAAGCACTTGGACTTGGAAGTGCTAGAGCAGGATATGAACTTGGACGTATCTATCAGCTTCAGGAGAAACAGGAAAATTATAAGGGCGAGATCAAGAGTATCAAGTATTTTGAGAAAGCCTTTAATGCGAACTTTGATGACTGGGATAAGGAAAATCTGTTCAGAGTTATTAATTATAAGGTTGAAAAGGGACTCGATAACGAAGAGGCTATCAAGCTCTATATCGAAAATGCAAGTATGGGTTACGTTCCGGCTATCGAAAAGCTGTTTGAACTGGTTCCGTTTACAACACAGCAGATCTGGAGTTTGTATGATGCACTGATCGAGCTTGCAGAGACCGGTGATGAGACTGCTATCGTAGCGATGAACAAACTGGAAATGCATTATGTAGATCTGATTATCCGTGAACCGGGTAAGGGACAGAAGATTGTGGAGAACAAGTTTTTCCGCTTATGTGTTCCAAAAGAATGTTCAGCAACGATCAATGATGAAGGCGGTACGATCAAGCTCGCCGATTCTGTTGTTGAATTTGCGGTGGCTGAGATGCCTGTCAATGCGACAGCAGAGCAGGATTATCTGAAGATTTATAAACTGATTGTATCAGAATATCTGCCAGATGAGAATGCAGAGGTTATTATTGCGAACTCCAGAATGATCGGTTCTGCGATCAGAAGTTCGAAGGATAACATCCATACATACAGTATTCTTTTGATCAGCTCAAAGAATCAGTATATCTTTAAGCTTAGTTCGAAGGACAGACGGGAGATGATGCAGTTTAAAGATGTATTGAACACGATTGCAAAATCTCTGGTTGAGACTGGTGAGATCTACAAAGCAACAGGTGAAAACAGAAAGAACATTGGTCTTGCATTCCTTCTTAAGGCAAATGAGAATGGATTCCTTTCGATAGGAAAAGATGCTTAATAGAATTTAGAACAATATGTTTTAAAGCAGTATCTTGCCCGGAGAATAATTCTTCGGGCAAGTGTCTGTTGAAGCAGCATGTAGAAATGACAAATGTGTTTGTCGTAGAGGTGAGTACAAATGTTTAGAAATATCATGAACAATCTGGCAACATGGTATGAGATTGGAGAAAATAAAGCAGCACTCATTAGAGGAGGAAAGTTTGTAGGAAAGACATGGGCAGCCCTTGATTTTGCTACAGGTTTTTTTGATGAACACATTCTTATCGATCTGGAGCAGTATCCGGATTTTTGTCAGTATATTTCAAAGGAGAGAAAGCCGGAGAAACTACATGCGAAATTAACAACTTCATTGGATAAATATGACTTTCAGGGAAAGTTATTGATTTTTGATAATGTACAGCTTAGTACAATGGCGGTTCCAAATCTGGTAGAATATGCCAAGGTAAGCAGCGGCGTGCGAATCTGCATGCTTGCAACAGTGAATGGAATGTTGCCGGGTGAAGCAGAATGCCAGGATGATCTCTTTGTGTATGAGTTAACGCCGATGACCTTTGATGAGTTTTTAAAGGCAGGAAAAGGCAGAAAACTCTGGAAGTACATTGAGAACCAGAGACTGGAAGGATTGCCGGAGGAGGTACGGGCAAGCGTAGATACGATGCTGGATGCATTTTTAGTGACCGGGGGAATGCCGGAAGCGGTAAATGCATATTACAAAAATGAAAATTTTGAAGAAGTTGACGGTATTTTGCAAAAAACACTTGACAAGATGACCGAATATATAGTAAAAGTAACACCGAAGAAACTTTTAACAAAGGTGATGCTGATCTGGAACAGTATTCCTGTTCAGCTTACCAAAGAGAATAAAAAGTTTATGTACGGATACGTAGATCCAAAGGCGAGAGCCAGAGAGTATGAGTCGTCAGTTGACCATCTTGTACGGATCGGAGTTGTCCGTCAGGTGTACCGTGTAAAACATGGTATATTGCCACTTGCAGAGCAGGTGGATGAAAAGTCCTTTGAGATCTATCATTTGGATCATGGCCTTTTAAGGATTATGGCAGGCATTCATTATTATGATATAGATCAGACCAATATCGTTGATACGATGGATGGCATGATAGCCGAGCAGTATGCGATGGAAGAATTATATGCGAATAAGAATATTGGCAGGTTGTTCTTCTGGATATCATCTGCAACAGCGAAGGTTGATTTTGTGTATGAAGGTGATGGTGAGGTTGTACCGGTTGATGTACAGACAGAGCCACATACGAAAGCACAGAGTTCCAAGGTGTTCAAGCAGAGATATAACAATGCAACGTCTATCAGAATTTCAACAGATGACATGTATATGAATAACGGACTTTTAAATGTTCCGCTATACGGCATCTGGAACTTTTAACAAACGCCGAAATAGCTCAGTTGGTAGAGCAACGCATTCGTAATGCGTGGGTCGAGGGTTCGAGTCCCTTTTTCGGCTTTGAACCTTATACCCCGAAACCTAAGAGAAAGCAAGGGATTCGGGGTATTTTTATGCCTTAAAATGGTTTTAGGGGCAGTTTAGGGGCAGAATTATGAAATTAAATTATAATAAAGAGAAGGTATTATCCGTTTTTAATGGATGATAAAAATAATCGCAATTTTTCTCAGGTAACTGCTTCCTTGGGTGTTGGCAAAAAGGGAAAAATGAAATACAATAAAAAGATGGATAATATTTAGAATAAAATCGGAGATGAAAAGTTTCATGAACATGAACTGGTATAAACATTTGAAAACGATCAACCATCATAAGTGGCTGGTTATGAAAAACTGCTTCCGGGTAGGCTTATATAAACAGGGACTGCTGCATGATCTGTCCAAATACTCTTGGACGGAGTTCTCAGTGGGGGTGAAGTATTATCAGGGAGACCGAAGCCCGAATGATGCGGAACGAGAGGATAAAGGCTATACAAGTGCCTGGCTGCATCATAAAGGAAGAAATAAGCATCATCTGGAATATTGGGTAGATTATAGCACAGATCATTCCGGTGCGTTAGCGGGCTGTAAAATGCCGGAAAAATATGTAGTTGAGATGTTCTGTGACCGGATTGCAGCAAGTAAGAATTATAATAAAGAGAAGTATAACGATTCTTTCCCATTGGAATATTTCAGAAAAGGTAAGGCTAGAAAGAATCATCTGCTCCATCCGGAAACGGATGCATTGCTTGAGAGTTTGCTGGTGATGCTGGCAGAAAAAGGGGAGGATTATACCTTTGACTATATACGGCGGGAAGTACTGCATAATAAAAGACCGAAGAAAAAATAGAAATAAGATCGTTATTGACAGTAACGTCAGACTGGAGAAAGTAAACAAACGGAAGAGAGGCTGAAAAGCCGGAGGGATAAATATGGATTTTACACATTTACATGTGCATACAGAATATAGCTTGCTGGATGGCTCGGCGAAGATCAAGAGTCTGGTAAAGCGTGCGAAGGAACTGGGGTATGATTCACTTGCGATCACCGATCATGGCGTTATGTATGGAGTTATTGATTTTTATGAGGCAGCAAGGGCAGAGGGGATCAAGCCGATCATAGGTTGCGAGATCTATGTGAGTCCGGGGTCACGATTTGACCGTGAGAATACCAGAGGTGAGGAACGATATTATCATCTGGTGCTGCTCGCAGAAAACAATCAGGGATATAAGAATCTGTCTAAGATCGTATCCAGAGGTTTTACAGAGGGCTTTTATTATAAGCCGAGAGTAGATATGGAAGTGCTGGAACAATACCATGAGGGCATTATCGCGCTTTCGGCCTGTCTGGCGGGTGAGGTTGCCGTCAATTTAAGAAAGAACAACTATGAAGGAGCGAAAGAGGCAGCACTCCGTCATTTGAAGATATTTGGAGAAAACAATTATTTCCTTGAGATGCAGGATCATGGGCTGGCAGAGCAGGCGACGGTAAATGCAGGTGTTATGCGGTTGTCCAAAGAGCTGGGTATCCCGATGGTCGTAACGAATGATTCTCACTATATCCTTGCTGAGGACTGGGAGGCACACGATATCCTTCTGTGTATCCAGACAAACCGGAAGGTACATGAAGAAGATCGTATGCGCTATACAGGTGGACAGTATTATCTGAAATCCAAAGAAGAAATGTATGAGCTTTTCCCTTATGCGAAGGAGGCTCTTGCAAATACACAGAAGATTGCAGACCGTTGTAATGTAGAGATCGTATTTGGCGAGCAGAAGGTGCCGGAATTTGATGTGCCGGATGGACTGACGGCCGAGGAGTATCTGGAAAAGCTCTGTATGGAGGGAATCAGGAAGCGTTATAACCCGGTAACACCGGAGTTGATGGAGCGTCTGACCTATGAGATCAATACGATCAAGAAAATGGGATATGTAGATTATTTTCTGATCGTATCGGACTTTATAAGATATGCAAAGGATCATGGGATTGCTGTCGGACCCGGTCGTGGATCTGCGGCAGGCAGTATCGTAGCCTATTGCCTTGAGATCACAAATATTGACCCAATCCGTTATAACTTACTGTTTGAACGATTTCTGAACCCGGAGCGTGTATCCATGCCTGATATCGACGTGGATTTTTGTTACGAGAGAAGGCAGGAAGTTATCGATTATGTTGTCCGTAAATATGGAAAAGAAAAGGTCGTACAGATCGTAACCTTCCAGACGATGGCGGCACGAAATGTTATCCGTGATGTTGGTCGCGCGCTGGATCTCCCATATGCACTTTGTGATGCGGTAGCAAAGACGATCCCGATGGAGATCGGCATGAATATTGACACAGCTCTGAAGGTCAGCAAGGATCTGAAAGAGATGTATGAGGAAAATGCAGATGTCAAACAGTTGATCGATATGGCAAGAAAGTTAGAGGGACTTCCAAGAAATACCGGTATGCATGCGGCCGGTGTCGTGATCGGCAGAGATTCTATCGATGAATATGTACCGCTTGCAAGAGGCGGTGATGATTCGATCATCACCCAGTTTACAATGACAACGATCGAGCGATTAGGACTTCTGAAAATGGACTTTCTTGGACTTCGTACTCTGACCGTTATTCAGGATGCAGTAAAGTTTATAAAGCAGGAGACCGGAGTTGATATTGATATCGATCATATCGATTATGATGATAAAAAGGTATTTGAGTTGATTACGTCAGGTAAGACAGAGGGTATCTTCCAGCTTGAAAGTTCCGGTATGAAGAACTTCATGAAGGAGTTAAAGCCTCAGAGTCTGGAAGATGTCATAGCCGGAATCTCTCTGTACCGCCCGGGACCTATGGATTTTATTCCAAACTATATCAATGGTAAGGAACATCCGGAGAAGATTACCTATGACGTGCCGGAGCTTCAGGAGATCCTGGAACCAACCTATGGCTGTATTGTATATCAGGAGCAGGTTATGCAGATCGTTATGAAGCTTGCCGGATATACACTAGGACGAAGCGATCTGGTGCGCCGTGCCATGTCAAAGAAGAAAGCAGATGTCATGGCGAAGGAACGCCAGTATTTCGTATATGGAAATGAAGAATTAGGAGTGCCGGGCTGTATCGCCAGAGGCATCCCGGAGGCAACAGCAAATAAAATCTTCGATGATATGACGGATTTTGCAAAATATGCATTTAACAAATCTCATGCAGCAGCATATGCGGTTGTTGCCTATCAGACAGCATTTTTAAAATGCTATTATCCGGTTGAATTTATGGCGGCGCTGATGTCATCAGTAAAGGATAACAGTTCCAAGGTGGCGGGTTATATTCAGTCCTGCCGCCAGATGGGAATCCAGATCCTGCCGCCGGATATCAATGAAGGCTACAGCGGCTTTTCAGCAGCCAAGGGTGCGATACGATATGGCATGTCAGGGATCAAGAGTGTCGGAAGTGCAGTAGTAGACCGGATTGTAGAAGAACGGGAGGCAAATGGACCGTATAAAGACATGAAGGACTTTCTGGTTCGTATGACACCGAAGGAGACCAATAAGAAGACGGTTGAAGCATTGATCCTTGGAGGTGCATTTGACAGCTTTGGTGTGAAGAGGCGCCAGATGATGATGGCATATCCGATGATGATCGATGAAGTCTATAAAGAGCGGAAAAATTCATCTGCAGGACAGATGTCATTTGCAGAATTTTTTGGCGGTGAGTTTGCAGAAGCGGCAAAGACGAAATTCCCGGATGTAGAGGAATATGACGAGCAGGAGAAGCTGGCACTTGAGAAATCTGTGCTTGGTATCTATATATCCGGTCACCCGCTTCTTGATTATGAGAAACTGATGAGTGAGAAAACGGCATTTTCATCGGTGGATTTCATGATCGATGAGGAAGAAGGACGGGCAAGAGTTCCGGATCAGAGTATCTGTATTCTTGGCGGCATGGTAGCAGGTGTTACGGTGAAGCTGACAAAGAACAATCAGAACATGGCATTTGTTACGTTGGAGGACATGGTCGGACAGACGGAGATCATTGTATTTCCAAAGAAATATGAAGATTACCGGGAGAAACTGACGGCAGATAATAAGATCTTTGTAAAGGGTCGGGCGACGGTTTCAGAGGAGGACGCGAAGCTGATCGCGGAAGAGATCCTGACCTTTGATGAAGTGGCGGCAGGAAATGATTTCAGCCGTTATAATAACAGTGGCAGGATGAAGCCTCGCAGAGAAAATACAGGAAAACCGGAATTTACAGAGGGTGATCTGCAGGTCTGGGTATGCTTTGATGATAGAAAAGAATATGATGAGCTGGAGAAAGAGTTCCTGTCAATCCTGGAAGAATATAAAGGAAACTGTCCGGTATATATATTCATCAAACAGGAAAAGCAATACAAGAATATGGGAAGGGGCTTTATGGTAGACGGAGCTTCCGGTATCGTAGACCGGCTGAAGCTGGAATATGGTGTCAGCCGTGTAACCGTTCGTCCGAATAAGATGAAATAGCAGCGTTCGTGTCTGGATTGCTTACATGGCAGATCCTGAAGGATTGCTGGAAAAGAAAATGACAGGAGGATGCAGGTATGGAGATCATTACTGCAAATTCAAATCCTAAGATAAAGAATATCAACAAGTTAAATAAAAATGCGGCATTCCGCAAAGAAGAACAGGTATTTATAGTAGAAGGAAGCCGTATGTTCCGGGAACTTCCGGTTGACCGGGTAAAGCAGGTGTTTGTATCGGAAACGGCATATAGAAAATATGAAGCGGAGCTTTCTGTAAAAGGGATCACAGAACAGGACGGACGACTGGTTGTTGTATCAGACAGTGTGTTTCAGTCGATGTCACAGACGAAAACCCCGCAGGGACTTCTTGCTGTCGTGGATAGATATCATTACACGATGGATGATTTGATTTCTGTGATGGCTAAACATGAGGGTGGAAACACTTTTTTGGTGCTGGAATCCATACAGGATCCCGGTAATCTGGGTACGATCGTGCGGACAGCAGAGGCTGCTGACGTTACAGGTATTATCATTGGAGGGGATTCCTGTGATATATACAATCCTAAGGTGGTACGATCTACAATGGGAACGATCTTCCGGGTGCCATTTGTCTATGTGGATGATCTCATGGGTACGGTTGACCGGTTAAAGGAACATGGAATTGTTGTCTATGGGGCGCATTTGGACGGACAGAATCTGTACGCGGGAAAACTTGAAAAGAACAATGCATTCCTGATCGGAAATGAAGGAAACGGTCTGACCTATGAACTTTCTGCAAAGGCTGACCGCCTGATCCGTATTCCGATGGCAGGTCAGGTGGAATCCTTAAATGCTGCAATTTCAGCGACACTTCTTGCATATGAAGCATACAGGCAGCGAAAATGATCGGATAATAGACAAAACAAGACAAAAAAAGGCAGCATATCTTCTGGTATATAAGAATATATTTTATGGTATACATTCGAAGGGATATACCAGAAGGGAGAAAAAGCATGGAAAAAACATTAAACAATAACCAGGTGATCGTAGCGGGGGAGATCGCGTCAGACTTTACGTTCAGTCATGAGATCTTCGGAGAGGGATTTTATATGGTGGATCTTGTTGTTGCCAGACTGAGTGATACCTATGACGTAATACCACTTATGGTATCTGACCGGTTATTTGATGTAGAAAATTCCCATATTGGGGAAAAGGTGGTTGCAAGAGGACAGTTCCGTTCTTATAACAAACATGAGGAGACGAGAAACCGTCTGATCTTATCGGTATTTGTCAGGGAGATATCGGTACTGGATGATGAGGAGGGCGAAGCGGAAAACAAACCAAATCAGATTTATCTGGATGGTTATATCTGCAAGGAGCCGGTGTACCGTATGACACCACTTGGAAGAGAGATTGCAGATATTCTGCTTGCAGTTAACCGGGCATATGGCAAGAGTGACTATATTCCATGTATCTGCTGGGGCAGAAATGCAAGATTTGCAGGGAAGCTGAAGGTAGGGGAGCATGTTGCGGTCTGGGGCAGGATCCAGAGCCGGGAATATCAGAAACGGATCGGGAATGACCAGATCATCAGCAAGACGGCTTATGAGGTATCTGTCAGCAAAATGGAATGTCTGGAGTAGCATGGCAAAGGGACGGTAAAGCAATGAACAGGCAGGGAAAAGAAGTTGTTACATATTGACAGAAACAGACAGGAATGATATAGTAATTTTATCTAATGGAAAAAAGAAAATTCAGTAGAGGCGCGGTATTTATCAGTAAATATATGGATATATATGGAGGTAGATGATATGTGTTGAAAGGGGATACCGCCGAAGGAAGCAGTTATCCATAGGGCTGTAACCTGGTTGTGCAGCGAATAACTGTATGACTGTCATCGTCACAGATGGAGGGCTACTTTTTCAGAAAGTATATTATTTCTAAAGGTCGGCGCTCGCGTGCCGGCCTTTTATACTGTATAGAAGAAGTAAAATTGATTCCACGAGGATTTACAGGTTTTAGATTTTAAGGAGGAAAAATTTATGTCAATTTTTGAAGGTTCAGGTGTAGCGTTAGTAACACCATTTAAGGAGAATGGCGAGGTTGATTTCGATAAGATGAAGGAACTTGTTGAATTCCATATTGCAAATGGTACAGATGCCATTATCGTATGTGGAACAACAGGTGAAGCATCTACATTATCACATGAAGAACATCTCGCATGTATAAAGGCATGTGTAGAATATGTAGATCACAGAATCCCTGTTATCGCAGGTGCAGGTTCTAATTGTACAGGAACAGCTATTTACCTTTCTACAGAGGCAGAGAGCTATGGCGTAGATGGATTACTGTTAGTAACACCATATTACAACAAGGCAACCCAGAATGGTCTGATCGCACACTTTACAGCTATTGCGAATTCTGTAAAGATTCCAATTATCTTATACAATGTACCATCCCGTACAGGATGTAACATTCAGCCGGAGACAGCAGTTACACTTGCAAAGACTGTACCAAATATCGTAGGTATCAAGGAAGCGTCCGGTAATATCGCACAGGTAGTTAAGCTTGCAAAACTGGCAGATGGCTGTATCGATATTTATTCCGGTAACGATGATCAGGTAGTACCACTCCTGTCATTAGGTGGAAAGGGTGTTATCTCTGTAACAGCAAATATTGCTCCAAGAGATGTACATGATATGGTTAAGAAATTCATGGACGGCGATGTAAAGGGAAGTCTTGATATCCAGTTAAAGACGATCGATTTGTGTGAGGCACTGTTCTGTGAAGTAAATCCAATTCCTGTTAAGAAAGCAGTTGAGCTTATGGGCTTATGCGGCGGAACAATGAGAATGCCATTAACAGAGATGGAACCTGCACATGTAGAGAAGTTAAAGGCCGCAATGACAGCGTACGGCTTACTTTAGAATAAAAAGAAAATACAGATGATCCGGTAGAGGATTAGGCTGTATGATATAAACAAAGATGGACAGAAGGGATACAGGAATCTGTCTGTAGTATATAAAATCCCGCAGGTTCTGCGGGATTTTTGTTTAGTTTGCGGGTACTCAGCCAAAGCTCATGTCTGCATGAGAGATTTGGCGGCTGCTACGGCAGAATGAGAAAAACACAGGATAAATGGAGGAAAAGAAAATGGTTCGAATTATAATGCATGGATGTAATGGTAAGATGGGACAGGTGATCACAGGACTTGTAGCGGATGATCCGAATGCACAGATCGTTGCAGGCATTGATATCGCAGATAACAGAGATAACGGATATCCGGTATTTACAGATATTAAAAAGTGTGATGTGGCGGCAGATGTAATCGTTGACTTTGCAGCAGCAGTAGCAGTGGATGCACTTCTTGATTACAGCGTGGAAAAACAGATCCCGGTAGTTCTCTGTACAACCGGTTTAAGTGATGAACAGCTTGCAAAGGTAAAAGAATGCAGTGCAAAGGTTGCAATCTTAAAGTCAGCTAATATGTCACTTGGAATCAACACTTTGATGAAGCTGTTAAAGGATGCCGCAAATGTATTTGCACCGGCAGGCTATGATATCGAGATCGTTGAGAAGCATCATAACCAGAAGGTAGATGCACCATCCGGAACAGCGATAGCACTTGCGGATTCTATTAATGAAGCAAGAGGCGGAGAATATGAATATGTCTACGACAGAAGTCAGGTCAGAAAAAAGAGAGATAAGAAAGAGCTTGGTATCTCAGCCGTTCGTGGCGGAACGATTGTTGGAGAACATGAGGTCATCTTTGCGGGAATCGATGAAGTGATCGAGTTCAAGCATACAGCATATTCCAAGTCAGTATTTGCAAAGGGCGCAGTAGAAGCCGCAAAATTCCTGGCAGGAAAACCGGCAGGCATGTATGATATGGCAGATGTGATAGGATAGGAGAAACAATGAAACCAGAAAAGGTTGTATTATGTGCTAGTTCGAAGTACGAACAGAAATTTTATCTGAATGAGGAGTTTAAAGGACTTCCGGAAGAAATAAAAAAAGAATTAAAAATCATGTGTGTATTGTTTACAGAGGATGTAGGTGGTATACTGAGGCTTGAATTTGACCAGGAGGGAAGCCTGAATCTTGTAACAGAAGCATTTGATGAGGATTTGTTATATGATGAGATCGGATGTGAGTTGAAGATCAAGCAGTTACAGAAGGACAAGCAGCAGTTGTTTTCCAGTCTGGAATTGTTTTATAAGGTATTTTATCTGGAAGACTATTAGAGGTGAGAGATGCTATTTGCAATTGATGTAGGAAATACGAATATCACGATGGGATTATTTGACGGAGAAAAGTTAGAGAAGACATTCCGTATGACGACGGGAATATCGAGAACTTCAGATGAGTTTGGTGTATTTTTGGGAGAATTGCTTCGAATGAGAAATCTTCCGTTAGATGTAATTGATGAAGTTATTATTGCATCTGTAGTACCAAATGTGATGCATTCCCTGACAAATGGAATAAGAAAATATTTTAAGTTAGATCCTCTGATCGTGGAGCCTGGGGTAAAAACAGGTATTAATATTACGATTCCAAATCCAAGACAGCTTGGTGCAGACCGTATCGTAGATGCGGTAGCAGCGTACCATATGTATGGCGGACCTGTGCTGGTGATCGATTTTGGAACTGCAACCACATATGATCTGGTAAATGGAGATGGTTCATTTATAGCAGGTGTAACTTCACCGGGTATTCGTCTGGGTGCAAATGCATTATGGAGCGGAACAGCGAAGCTGCCGGAAATTGAGATCAAGGTGCCGGATACGGTACTGTGTAAGGATACGATCTCCAGTATGCAGGCAGGTGTATGTCTTGGCTATATCGGACAGACAGAATACATTGTAAAGCGTATGCGGAAGGAATCCGGCTTTGATAATATGAAGGTTGTTGCGACCGGTGGACTTGGTAAGATGATCTATGAGAATACCGACTGCATCGATACCTATGATCCGGATCTGACACTGTATGGTCTTCGAATTATTATGGATAAACAAAAACAGGCATAGGAGTATTTATGGATTTTACGAATAAACTTGTTTTAGCACCAATGGCTGGGGTATGTGACCAGCCATTTCGTTTGCTGGCGAAGGAACAGGGCTGCGATATTTTATACACGGAAATGATCAGTGCAAAGGGTTTGTACTATAATAATAAGAATACAGTTCCGCTTCTTGCGGTTTCCCCGGAAGAAGATCCGATCGGTGTGCAGTTATTTGGCTCAGACCCGGAGCTGCTTGCAGAGATGGCGAAGAAGATCGAAGACTGTGGATTTGCATTTGTCGATGTGAATATGGGATGTCCGGTTCCAAAGATTGTAAATAACGGCGAGGGGTCTGCGCTGATGAAGGATCCGTTGCTAATAGGAAAGATCGTATCAGCAATGACAAAAGCGTGTAAGCTGCCGATTACGATCAAGATCCGAAGCGGATTTGACGGCGGGCATATTAATGCGCCGGAAATCGCACATATAGCAGAGGAATGCGGTGCGGCTGCTGTGGCTGTTCATGGCAGGACCAGAGAACAGTATTATCATGGTCATGCAGACTGGGGCGTGATCGCAGACGTGAAAGCGGCTGTGAAGATTCCTGTGATCGGGAATGGCGATATCCTGACACCGGAGGATGTGATCCGGATGAAGGAACAGACAAATTGTGATGCCTTTATGATCGGAAGAGGTGCGCGTGGCAATCCATGGATCTTTCATGAATTAAAGACATACTTTGAGACCGGAGAGATTCCGGCAAGACCGGATAAGCAGCAGGTGAAGGAGACGATGCTCCGCCATGCCAGACTGATGATTGATTTTAAAGGGGAATTTACAGGAATCCATGAGATGCGGAAGCATGTGGCATGGTATTCGGCAGGTATGTATGATTCTTCCAGACTTCGGAATCTGATCAATCAGGTAGAGAGCTATGACGAGATGGTGGAACTGCTTGATGCATGGACCGATGGCTCCCTGTTTGAAGCAGGTGCAAAAGAGGATATGTAATAATTTTAGATGCATTTCTGATACAGTTTTGAAAATGTTTTAAAATATATCCAGCGGGTATTGCGAAAAACAGAGATGATTTCGAAATATTTACAGCTATATGCGTATATATTTCTGAATTGTTTCTGTTTTTTTTAAGAAAAATTGCAGTTTTGATACTAAAAATTAAGAAATTCCCTTCGTGGAAGTGTCCAATGTGCTAAGTTGTTGCATAATTGTTAAGATGTTAAAATGTATAATATGCACAAATGATTAATATGTAAATTGGTTATAAATACCACAAAATGATGATGATAGATTTTGTAGCCACGACATAATTAATAAAAATAGCTGGTTTGCTTGACCTTTTGATTGTCAGGCATTATAATAACGATACAAACAAGAGTTAATCTTTTTGTAACAATTTCGAAACCGAAAAGAAATTAAGGAGAGAATATTATGAAGAAATTTTCAAGCTCCAGCCAGATGTTTTCTGAGAATCTTAAGAAATATCTGAAAAGAGCAGGTATTGCTGTAGTATCCACTTCCCTTGGAGTTGCATCTGTGATCGCATTTGCATCCGATGAATCAAAACTCCATTCCGATGCAAAAATGATAGCTGTATCCCAGCTTGAATCTACAGCAATTGAAGATACTAAGGTTGAATATTCTAAGATTGAATACACAGATTTACAGAAGTCAATCAAGGACGCTGAGTTATCAGCTAAGATTGAGAAGACCGGAAAAGTAACAGAAGCAGTTGCATTGGCAAAGAAAGAAGAAGTACCGACAGAGGATGCCACAATAGCTACAGAAGCAGAGCTTGCTTTTGCTGAGAAAGAAGATACAACAAGTGCAAACCTCGTAGAGGATGTTACAGAAGAGACTGCTGAAGAACCAACAGAGGAAGCATCCTCCGCAGATATCACTGCAGAAGATATTACAACTGAGCTGGTAACAACAGAGGACACAGAAGTAACAACTACAGAAGAAACAGAATTAGCAAAGTCAAACGGTAAGAAATCAAAGAAGAATACAACAGAAGCTACAGATAAAAAGCAGCAGACAGGAATCGAAGCTACAGAAGCTACAGAGGAAGCAACAGCAGGTGCAATCCTTGTAGAAGATGACAGCTATCAGCCGGGAACTTATCTTGGTACATTCACAACAACAGCTTACTGCGGATGTTCATACTGTTGTGGTAAGTCCGATGGAATTACAGCCAGCGGTACATATGCTACAGAAGGAAGAACAATTGCGGCACCAAGTAATTTTGCGTTTGGTACAGAACTTATCATTGATGGTCACACATATGTCGTAGAGGACAGAGGTGGTGCAATTCGTGGTAACAGAATCGATATTTTCTTCTCAAGCCATCAGGCAGCTTTAAACTACGGAAGAAGAACTGTTGACGTATATGTCAAATAATTCAGTATAGACAGAGTGGGACAGAACCCTTTGGGTTCTGTCCTTTCTCGTTGTGTGGCAACGATAAAGCCCATGTATGGTAACAGCTTTCTATGATCGGTTATGACCCATTTCGTTTCTATTCGATACACTCGCCTATTTGTCAGCAGTCGCCCTAACTCACCCTATGGGTTCGGACAAGGGCTTGGTGCTGACAGTTAGAGTGTATCTCATTACGAAACTACATGAATGTCATTCCCGATCATAGAAGACTGTTACTACACATGGGCTTTATCTGTTATACATATCATGCAGAAATTGTACTTGCATGAATTCCTATATGACGACCGATGTTCATCGAGCCGACAGATGAGATGTCATTGTTTATTATATGAGTAGTCCGGCAGTCAGGACCTTATGTCTGTTTATAGAATAAGATCAGATTAAAATGAACAAAATACCCAGTAATATTTGTAAGGATGGATAGTGGATTTTCATTGTGGGATCCGGGAGTTATTGGTATAATTAGTTTAACTGCGAATAAGAAGGATTGTTTCAGTGAGATCATGGCATGAGGGGATGGTATTGCTGGAACGGCTTTTGAGAAAAAGGAAGGAGAAGGTATGAGCAGACAAAGGGACAAATGGGTTACAAGGGTCATAGCATGGATGCTGTCATTTGCAATGGCAGTAAGCCTTGTAGTGATTCCTTCAGACAAGACAGAGGCAGCGGGGGAGACGATTGCGCTGTCTTACAGTACGGATCAGGTGACAGCAAGTGGAAATGTGGATAATCAGGTCAGCCTTGATCTTGGAAATGGCGGATACAGCGATCTGTCGGAGCTTAAGAGTGCGGGGCTTACCAAGCTTCGTGTCAGCTTCGAGGTATCATCAGTCAATGGAACGGGAAATATTGGCGGACAGGCATTTGTAAATGCGAAAGGAACATGGAAGGGTGAATGGATCAATGTGAATGCAGGCTCCGGCACTCAGACCGTAGAACTGGACCTGACACAATTCTATAGCAAATTCGGTCAGTTATATAATTTCGGTTTTCAGTTTGAAAATGTAACAAGTATTACATACAAGATTAAAGAGGCGGTTCTGGTAAACTCAGGCAGCAGTTCAGGTGGAGATTCCGGCAGCGGTTCCGATTCTTCTGATTTTGGAACAGAGAGAGAGTATTCATCAGGTGTGACAGCAACCGTGAAGAATCAGGGAACACCAAGCAATGACTGGTCAGGCTTTGAAATGGCGATCAGCAATAATACGGGAGCATCGATCTGTGACTGGATCGTAGTATTACAGGTACCATCCGGTACAGCTTCGGCATTTAAGTGTTGGAATGCAACCTTTGTGGCAGATGGTGATACGATCTATATGTATCCGATGCAGAGTGGGGGAAATGCAGTCCTTGCGGCAGGAACAATGCAGAATGATATACCAGGTGGTGGATTCGCAGCAAAATATGTAGATGCATCCAGTATTCAGGTAAAGGGAGTTTATTATAACAAAGGAACTTCATCTTCTGTAGATTATTCCCAGGGAGATACCAATGATAATACAGGCGGTTCCGGCGGTTCCGGTGGAACCTCATCCGGTGATACCACAACGAATAAAGATCTGGATGTAGAATTCAACTATGCAAAGGCATTGCAGGAAAGTCTGTATTTCTATGACGCAAATATGTGTGGTTATCTGGAAGACACCTGTGCACTTTCCTGGCGTGGAAACTGCCATACCTATGATAAAAATGTAACATATACAAAGAATGGAAAAACCTACAATGTAGATGCTTCCGGTGGTTTCCATGATGCAGGCGATCATGTGAAATTCGGACTTCCACAAGGATATGCAGCATCTATGCTTGGAATGAGCTATTATCAGTTCAAGGATGCATTTGACGAGCTTGGTCAGAAGGAACATCTGAAGAAGATCACGGATTATTTCTGCGATTACTTTAAGCGGTGTACAGTGTATGAGGGAGATCAGGTTATCGCATTCTGCTATCAGGTAGGTGACGGTAATACAGATCATGGTGTATGGACAGCACCGGAGGGACAGACGATCAGTCGTCCGGCATTCTTTGCAGATGCGAGCAATCCGGCTACAGATGAAGTGAGTGTTGCGATCGCAGCGCTGGCATTGAACTATATTAACTTTGGAAATAATGAGGATTTAAAGACAGCAAAGGATCTTTTTACATTTGTAGAGAAAAATAATAAAGCATGTGCAACCGAGGGCGCATCATCATTTTATGCGTCTACGTCATATGGTGATGACTATGCACTTGCAGCAAGTGCGCTTGCTGTTGCTACAGGCAATACCTCTTATAATTCAGTTTATAATACATACAAAGATAATTCCGGTAATGGTGTGAATCAGTACTGGGTGATCGACTGGGCAAATACCGGAGCACTGGCATGCATGCTGCAGAAGGATACTGCAAAGATTGCAAGCATTACAGATGTATGCAAAGGCAAGAGTGCCATCGATGGAGTATTTAACTGTGTTAGTGACTGGGGCTCCTGCAGATACAGTGCAGCAGAGCAGTTTACCGGTCTGGTATATGATAAGCTGACAGGAAAAACAACATATGCAGACTGGGCAACCAGTCAGATGAACTATATGTTAGGAGATAATCCGAATAAACGATGCTATATCGTAGGCTATAATGAGAACTCCAGTAAATATCCGCATCACAGAGCGGCATCCAGATCGACAGATTCGAAGATCATAAATAGTGATCATTATACGCTGCTTGGAGCATTGGTAGGCGGACCCGGGGCGGATGGAACCTATAAAGACGATCAGGGAGATTATTATTGCAATGAAGTAGCACTTGATTATAATGCCGGACTGGTTGGTGCGGCAGCAGGACTTTATCTGGTTCACAAGAATGATAAGACAGTAAAGTTATCTTATGCAAAGAAGAATGCAACGAATTATAGTACAAAGACAGCCTCTGCGGCAGAACTTGCTGCTGTAGGCGTGAAGACTTATTATGGAACAAATTCCGGTGATGCTACAGAGGAAGAAGTAAAGGCAACAGCCATCAAACTGGATAGCCTGATCGTTGAATTAACAGAAGGACTTGATACTACGATCCGCGCAACGGTTACTCCAAAGACTGCAGAACAGAAGGTGACATGGAAATCTGAAAACAAGAAGGTAGCGACTGTTTCGGAAACAGGAAAGGTAACTGCGGTCGGAGCAGGTGAGACAACTGTGACAGCTACAACGACAGATGGAACAAATCTCACAGCAAGCTGCAGGGTGACAGTAAAGGCTGCACCAAAGGCAGAATTTGTTACAGATCGGACAGCTTTAACCTGTGCTCCTGTTATTTATGGATATGAAGCAGGATCGACAGCGTCACTGGTATTAGAGAATAAGGGAAATGATACAGGATCTGTAACGATACAGTTAGAAAAAAGCACAGACAGTCCATTTGAAATATCCGGTGATACATCCATAAAGGTTGCAGCGTCAGATAAGACAACTGTGGTTGTGGCATTAAAGACAGGTAAGGATACAGGCTCTTACAGTGATAATCTGCTGGTAGAGGCAGATAACGGACAGTCCTATCAGATTCCGGTATCTGCAACGGTTGAGAAATGTCCGGTAACGGGTATTACATTCCCGACAGCAGGAATGATCGTAACGGGTCAGACGCTTTCCGAGTCGAAGTTATCTGGTGGAGATGAGACCTATGGAACATTTGCATGGGCAGATGCAGCAGCGAAACCGGAACGAGGAACGTATCAGGGACAGGTGGTATTAACCCTTCGTTCCGATGCAAAGAAGAATTATGCATTTGATCAGATCACAGGGTATGATGCAGCAGCAGGAACGATCACACAGAATGTGACGGTAACAGTCAGCAGAGCAGGACTTCCGGCTATCACATTCCCGGAGGCTTCCGAGCTGGTATATGGACAGAAGCTTTCTGATTCTACTCTTGCAGGCGGTTCAACCGAGTATGGAACATTTGCATGGAGCACCCCGGATGTAACAATGGGCGAACAGGAAGTAGCAAATGGTGTCAATCAGTATGAGGTTGTATTTACATGGAGTGATACAAGCAAAAAACAGTATCAGATCGAGGACTCTGATGAAGATGCTGTTTATAAAAAGATGGTTTCTGTAAAAGTACGAAAGGCAGAACAGACAGCAGTTCCGGATGCTGTGACACTTCTTGCAAGAACAAAGGATACGATCCGGATCTCCGGTCAGGCGGGTGTCCGGTATTCAGTGGATGGAACAACGTGGAAGCAGGCAGCTTCCAATGGAGAGACAATTGAATTTGCCGGATTACGAAGCTTTACAAAGTATACAGTTTCAGGAAGATATGCAGAAACTGCAACTGCATATGCAGGAAAAACAGTGGAATTGCTTACGGTATATACACTTGTTCAGGATTCATATACGATCGATATAGCAAAGATTGCGGACAAAGAATATCAGGATGCATTACGGACAGATGATGGCAGAACAACAGTCAGCTATACGGAACCGGTTCTCACACTTACGGAAGATGGCAGGGACTATGTGATTACAGGAAAGAACAAGGAGCTTGTTATTAAGGCAGGTAGAGCAACAAAGATCACATTGGATCAGGCGGAGGTTGGAGCCGTTGCGATCATCGGAAATGCAGATGGTAAGACGGAGATCGTAAGAAAAGGAACGGTAACGATCGCAGGTAATGTCGAGACGGATGGCGGACTTGTGATCAGCGGAAATGGATCCCTTACAGTATCCGGTAAGATATCTGCAGCAGGAGATATAACGATTAAAGGCGGAAAGGTATCGGTTGATGATGGTATCTCAGCAGGTGGTACAGTTCTGATCCGGGATGCAGAGCTTGCTGCAGGAACAGATGAGACAGGAACGGCGATCAAAGCAGATACTGTACGAATCGAGGATTCCAAGGTAACGGTCGGAGCAGATCAGGTTACGAAGGATCCACCAATCAAATCAGACAATATTATTCTGGTTGGAGACAATACAGTAGCATCCTCTTCAGGTTCAAAGGATATCTTTTCATCGAAACCAAAGGATGAAAATGGAGATGAGATCCTGGATACGATCCTGATCGAGAAAATCACGTTAAACAAGACCAGCGTGGTATTAAATATTGGTGATACAGAACGGATCGCAGTAGCGGCCGTTATACCGGCAAATGCAACACGGAAGACATTTGACTGGAAGAGCAGCAACGAGAAAGTGGCAAGTGTATCGCAGACCGGTGAAGTGAAGGGCGTAAGTGCCGGAACTGCAGTTGTTACGGTAACAGCAAAGGATGGAAGTGGTGTTACAGGATCCTGCACCGTTACGGTAAAGAAGAAAGAAACAGTAACACCGAAACCAACACCGAATCCGGAAAAGCCGACGACCGAGGAACCAACGACCGAAAAGCCGACGACCGATGAACCAACAACAGAAGCACCAAAGAAGACGGTCAAACCGGCAAAGGTCAAGATCCAGGCAGCAACTAAAAAAATCGCTCCGGGAAAGAAGCTGACTTTGAAAGCAACCGTTACACCTAAGAAAGCGACAAATAAGAAGGTAAAATGGACGATCCGTAAATCGGATAAGAAATATGCATCTATTAACAGCAAGGGTGTGCTGACAGTGAAGAAAGCTGCTAAGGGAAAGACGATCAAGGTAACAGCAACAGCGGTTGGCAACAGCAAGGTGAAAGCAACCTATACGGTTAAGGTTATGAAAAAGGCAGTTAAGAAGGTTACGATCACATCGAAGAAAAAGGCAGTAAAGAAAGTAACGATCAAGAAGAAACAGTCTATAACCTTAAAAGCAAAGCTGACTCCGACAAAGGGAATCAGTAAAGAAGTGACATGGACCTCCAGCAATCCGAAGGTTGCAAAGGTAACAGCCAAGGGTAAGGTAACCGGAAAGAAGAAGGGAACGGTTAAGATCACTGCAAAAGCAAAAGATGGAAGTGGTAAGAAAGCAACCATCACCATTAAGGTAAAATAATTTATTCCATTTGTAACAGATGGAAGAAGACAATACAGATGGCGGAAGATCGATCAATTCTATAAAATATAAAAAACAGATTTGAGAGATGCTTCCGCCATCTTGTGTTTTGAAAATGGGTATGCTATAATGTGGACGCTTGCAGGTTGATTTCAGTATATCTGGATGAAAGCATCAGAAAAGGAAAGCCTGCATAAGTCAAAAGAGTAAATAAAATAGAAGGAGAGTGCCATATGGAATTGATATACAGAAGTACAAGAAATGCAAATGAAACAGCAACCGCATCAGAAGCAATCTTAAAAGGTCTTGCAAATGAAGGAGGGTTATTTGTTCCTGACAGTATTCCTGCTCTTGATGTCAGCCTTACAGATCTGGCGCAGATGAACTATCAGCAGGTTGCTTATGAAGTAATGAAGCTGATGTTTACGGATTTTACAGAAGAAGAGTTAAAGCATTGTATCAATTCAGCATATGACAAGAAATTTGATACACCGGAGATCGCACCACTCGTACATAAAGCAGGTGCATATTATCTGGAATTATTCCACGGTTCAACGATTGCATTTAAGGATATGGCATTATCCATTCTTCCTTATCTGCTTACAACATCTGCAAAGAAGAATCATGTAAAGAACGAGATCGTTATTTTGACAGCTACTTCCGGTGATACAGGAAAGGCAGCACTTGCAGGATTTGCAGATGTACCGGGAACAAAGATCATCGTATTCTATCCAAAGCATGGTGTAAGCCCGATCCAGGAGAAGCAGATGGTAACCCAGAAGGGTGAAAATACATTTGTCGTAGGAATTACAGGCAACTTCGATGACGCACAGACAGGTGTTAAGAAGATGTTCTCAGATGAGAAACTTGCTTCATACATGGACGAGAAAGGATATCAGTTCTCATCCGCCAATTCAATCAATATCGGACGTCTGGTTCCGCAGATGGTTTATTATGTATATGCATATACAAGACTGGTTAAGGACGGTACGATCCAGGCTGGCGACAAGATCAATGTTGTTGTACCAACCGGAAACTTTGGAAATATCCTTGCAGCATATTATGCAAAAGAAATGGGACTTCCGATCGCGAAGTTCGTATGTGCATCAAATGACAATAAGGTATTATATGATTTCTTTACAACAGGTACTTATGACAGAAATCGTGAATTTATCTTAACAACATCACCATCTATGGATATCCTGATCTCAAGCAACTTAGAGAGACTGATCTACAAGATCGCAGGAAATGATGCAGAGAAGAATGCAGCACTGATGAAGCAGTTAAGCACAGAAGGTGTATATACGATCACAGATGAGATGAAAGCAAAGCTTGCTGAATTTGCGGGCGGTTATGCAACAGAAGCAGAAACCTCGGCAACGATCAAGAAAGTATATGAATCGGATTCTTATATCATGGATACACATACAGCAGTAGCAGCGACCGTATATGACAAGTATGTAAATGAAACAGGAGATAAGACTCCTACGGTTATCGCTTCTACAGCAAGCCCATATAAGTTTACAAGAAGTGTTATGGAATCTATCGATGAGGCTTATGCAGCAAAGAGCGACTTTGAATTAGTCGATGAGCTCTGCAAGTTATCCGGCGTAAAGGTTCCACAGGCGATCGAGGACATCCGTACAGCTCCTGTTCTTCACGACACAGTATGTGACAAAGAAGAAATGGAGAGCGTCGTAAAGAAGTTCTTAAACATCTAAAAACAGATGCCGGTCAGATATGACAGGCAATACAGAAACAGAATAAATGACAGTTCATTAATACCATCCTGTCACTAAACAAAACTAGGAAAAAACGCGCATGAAGGGCATTTTCCTATATGCGCGTTTTTTACATAGGAATGTTATATTGCACAGCTGACAACTGTGTAATATAACATTCGAAAATAAAAGAAAGAGGAAGATATGTACAGTTTAAAGACAAATTCAAGTTTTGACAGCGCGCATTTCCTTGCGGGCTATGAGGGTAAATGCAGAAATCTGCATGGACACCGCTGGACGGTTGAAGTTGAAGTCGGCGGCGAGAAGCTGATGCAGGACGGACAGACCAGAGGCATGGTTGTAGATTTTGGAGATCTGAAAAAGGATCTCAGAGAGAAAACAGAAGAGATGGATCATTGCCTGATTATGGAGAAAGGTACATTGAAGGAAAAAACGATGGAAGCACTGGCAGAAGAACAGTTCCGTATCATCGAGCTTCCGATGCGTCCGACAGCAGAGAATCTGGCAAAGTATTTTTATGAATATATGGCAGATAAGGGATATCAGGTGCTTCGTACCACAGTTTATGAGACCCCGACCAATGCAGCAACTTATGCGGAAGCATAATAAAAGAAAATGATAATAAATGAAATCAATCAAAGGTGTCATATCAGAGATATGACATCGAAGAATACCATATACAAAAAGTAAGAAGGAAATAGAAATGGCAAAATTTAAAGTAGCGGAACGATTTGTCAGCATCAACGGTGAATCCGTAAAAGCCGGAGAATTGGCAGTATTTATTCGTTTTACAGGCTGCAACCTGAATTGCAGTTACTGTGATACCAAATGGGCAAATGAAGCAGATGCCCCATACGAAGAACTGACGGATGAAGAAATCTATGACTATATCAAACGAACCGGAGTCAGAAACGTGACATTAACCGGTGGAGAACCATTGATCCAGAAGGATATCGATAAGCTGCTCCTGATGCTGGCGATGGATGAGGAGCTTCAGGTAGAAGTAGAGACAAACGGAAGTGTTGATATCGCAGAGTTTAAAGCACTGACAGACCGGGTAGCATTTACACTTGATTATAAGCTTCCGGGAAGCGGAATGGAAAGTAATATGTGCTTCTCCAATTATAACTACATTGATAAGAAGGATGCGGTAAAGTTCGTATCCGGCTCGATCAAGGATCTGGAAACAGCAAGAGACATTATTCATGAATGGGCATTGGATATCAAATCAAACGTCTATATCAGTCCGGTATACGGTAAGATCAATCCGGAGGATATCGTTGATTTTATGATCGAGAATGAAATGAATGGTGTAAAATTACAGTTACAGCTTCATAAGTATATCTGGGATCCGGAGATGCGCGGAGTGTAAAACGGATGAAACCGCAGATATCGATATTAACGTATTATTTGGATAATAGATTAAGAGTAATAAGAGAATGGAGTAGAAATGGCAATTGATAAAGAAGCAATAAAGGAGCATATACGTGGAATCCTTGTAGCACTTGGTGATGACCCTGACCGGGAAGGCTTAAAAGAGACACCGGACCGTGTTGCGCGAATGTATGAAGAAGTATTTGAGGGAATGAATTATACCAACGATGAGATTGCTGAGATGTTTGGCAAGACATTCAAAGAGGAAGATGCAGCACATACAAGTGATATGGTATTCGTAAAGGATATCGAGGTGTTTAGCTACTGCGAACATCATATGGCACTGATGTATGATATGAAGGTGTCAGTGGCATACATCCCACATGGCAGGGTCTTAGGACTCAGCAAGATCGCACGGATCGCAGACATGGTAGCGAAGCGGTTGCAGCTTCAGGAGCGGATCGGATCCGATATCGCATATGTGGTTGGAAAGGCAGCAGGCTCACCGGATGTAGCCGTACTGATCGAGGCAAATCATAGCTGCATGACAGCAAGGGGCATTAAGAAGCCGGGAACGAAGACCTATACAACGACGTTCCGTGGTGCATTTGAGAATGATGTGAATTTACAGAATAAAGTATTGATGATGAACCGATAGGAGGATATGAAAGATGCAGAATTTGAAGAACAGAGATGAAGCAGTTGTTGTATTCAGTGGTGGACAGGACAGTACGACCTGTTTGTTATGGGCACTTAAGAAGTATAAAAAAGTATACGCAGTATCATTTGACTATGGACAAAAGCATATAAAAGAATTAGAATGTGCAAAGAAGATTGCTGAAAAATTTGGAGTAGAGCATCATATTCTGGATATGAGTCTGTTGAATCAGCTTGCACCAAATTCATTGACAAGAAGTGAGATGAAGGTAGACGAGAATGCACCGAAGGTCGGTACACCGAATACATTTGTAGATGGAAGGAATATGGTATTCCTGACATTTGTAGCGATTTATGCGAAGCAGAAGGGCGTCAGCGACATTATAACCGGTGTCAGCCAGAGTGATTTCTCCGGCTATCCTGACTGTAGAGATATTTTCATCAAATCATTGAATACAACACTGAATCTTGCGATGGACTATGAATTCGATATCATCACACCATTGATGTGGATCGATAAGATGGAGACCTGGAAGCTAGCAGATGAACTCGGCGGACTCGATGTTATTAGAGATATGACCCTTACCTGTTATAATGGTATTCCGGGTGAAGGATGCGGCCATTGTCCATCCTGTAAGCTCAGAAAAAAGGGATATGATCTTTACATGGAATATAAAAAGAATCACAATGCATAAAGCATAAGTCAGACGGGAACAGAGCAATCGGATAAATGTGTTCCTGTAAACAGTAATGAGGTATGAATATGAAGAAGATGCTGTTTATTGTAAATCCCAAAGCGGGACGAACAACTTTGAAGAATTGTCTTATAGATGTGATAGATGTCTTTTGCAAGAAAGAATATGAAGTCAGAATTTATCTGACACAGGGAGTCGGCGATGCTGCCCGTGTCGTAAAAGAAGAAGGAGAGAAGTACGATGTGATCGTATGTGCCGGAGGTGACGGAACTCTTGGTAATACGGTTACAGGATTTATGGAATGTGGACTGAATCGGCCGCTGGGATATATCCCATGTGGCTCGACAAATGATTATGCCAGAAGCCTTGAGATTCCAAAGGAAGCAATCGAGGCAGCGGAACAGCTTGTCGCGGCCGCACCTTTTTCGGTAGATGTCGGAGAACTGAATAAGAATTATTTTGTCTATGTTGCGGCGTTTGGCATTTTTTCGGATACATCTTATGCAACCCCTCAGAATATGAAGAATATTTTAGGACATGCTGCATATGTATTACAGGGTATGAAGAGTCTTGTAAATGTTCCGACATATAATCTGAAGATTGAATTTAATAACCAGACATATACCGGTGAGTTCATGTTCGGTATGATATCGAATTCAGTATCGGTTGGCGGATATAAGAGTCTGACCAGCCATGGAGTTGAATTCGACGATGGCTTGTTTGAAGGGGTTCTGATCCGTAAGATCCAGAATCTTGCAGATCTCCAGAGAATCATCAATTCGCTGCTCCTTGGAAATACAAATGAGACGAATATGGTGGCATTCCGTACGAATCGTGTTGTGATCGAGAGCGAAGAGCCGATCGCATGGACCCTGGATGGTGAATATGGTGGAGAATATACCAGATCAGAGATATCGGTTCACAGACGGGCAATCGCTCTACTGGTATCACCGGAAGAAGAAAAAGAAGAAGTTAAGTAGTTCAAACTGAGTTGAAAGAAAGAGGTTTACAGTTATGGGTAAATATTTTGGAACAGATGGATTCAGAGGTGAAGCAAATAAGGATCTTACTGTACAGCACAGCTTCAAGGTCGGACGTTATCTTGGCTATTATTATGGCAAGAAGAATCCGGAAGGCAAGGCAAAGGTGGTTATCGGTAAGGATACCAGACGTTCAAGTTATATGTTTGAATATGCGCTGGTTGCAGGCTTAACGGCAAGTGGTGCAGATGTATATCTGATGCATGTAACACCGACACCGAGTGTTTCCTATATTGTCAGAACCGATGGTTTTGACTGTGGAATCATGATCTCGGCAAGCCATAATCCATACTATGACAATGGTATCAAGATCATCAATGGCATGGGTTACAAATTAGAGGCTGCGGTTGAAGAAGAGATCGAGCGTTATATCGATGGAGAGATTCCGGAGATTCCACTGGCTACAAAAGAAAATATCGGATGCACAGTTGATTACTCTATGGGAAGAAACCGTTACATGGGATACCTGATGACGATCCCTACCCGATCCTTTAAGAATATGCGGGTTGGACTGGACTGCGCAAACGGTGCAGCCTATCAGGTTGCAAAGGCAGTATTTGATGCACTCGGAGCAAAGACCTATGTAATCAATAATGATCCGGACGGAACCAATATCAATACAAATTGTGGATCTACCCATATTGAGGGACTGCAGAAGTTTGTAGTAGAAAAAGGACTGGATGTAGGATTTGCTTATGACGGTGATGCAGATCGTTGTCTGTGTGTTGATGATAAGGGTGAGTTAGTAGACGGAGATAAGATCCTGTATGTCTGCGGACGTTATATGAAGGAACGTGGAGAACTGAATAAGAATACGATCGTAACAACGATCATGTCAAACCTTGGCTTATATAAAGCACTGGATAAGAAGGGAATCTCTTATGATAAGACAGCAGTCGGTGACAAATATGTATTTGAATCCATGATGGAGCATGGATATTCTATCGGCGGCGAACAGTCCGGACATATCATTTTCTCCAAATATGCAACGACCGGAGATGGTGTATTGACGTCTTTGAAGATCATGGAAGTTATTCTGGAACGCAAATGTAAATTATCAGAGTGCTTCAAGAGCCTGACGATCTTCCCGCAGCTTCTGGTAAATGTAAAGGTATCCAGTAAGGATGCGGTTATGAATGATCCGGATGTGCAGGCATTAAATCAGAAGATCGCAGAGGAGCTTGGTTCTGACGGAAGACTTCTTCTTCGCCAGAGCGGAACAGAACCGCTTATTCGTGTTATGGTAGAAGCAGAGAGTGATGAACTCTGCAACAAATATGTATATCAGATGGTAGATCTGATCAAAGAGAAAGGTTATGCAATATAGAGAAAATGGCTGTTAATTTCCGGAATAATTTTTCACATTCCAACATTGACAGAAAAACAGAAAACGTATAAAGTCTTAGTGTGTTAAAAAATAAAATACGAGAGGCAAAACATGAACGAGAATATAAGATCCCATTATTTTGAGAATGATGACAAGATGCATGAAGAATGTGGTGTTTTCGGAATGTATGATTTTGACAACAATGATGTTGCAACCTCCATTTATTATGGATTGTTTGCATTGCAGCATCGAGGACAGGAGAGCTGTGGTATCGCAGTATCAGACACGGAAGGTCCCAAGGGGAAGGTAAGCTCCATGAAGGGCATGGGTCTGGTAAACGAGGTGTACACACCGGAATCCTTTGAGAAATTAAAAGGGAATATCGGTGTCGGACATGTCAGATATTCAACTGCCGGCGCGAGTACGATAGAAAATGCTCAGCCATTAGTCTTAAACTATGTAAAAGGTACACTTGGTCTTGCACACAACGGTAATCTGATCAATGCGCCGGAGCTTCGTAAGGAACTGGCACTTACAGGTGCGATCTTCCAGACGACGATCGACTCCGAGGTTATTGCTTATCATATCGCAAGAGAACGTGTGAACAGTGCAAGTGCCGAGGAAGCAGTTATGAAAGCACTCAGAAAAGTGAAGGGATCTTATTCACTTGTAGTAATGAGTCCAAGAAAGCTGATTGGAGCCAGAGATCCATTTGGATTCCGCCCGCTCTGTATCGGAAAACGTGATAATGCCTATATTCTTGCATCGGAAAGCTGCGCCCTTGATACGATCGGTGCAGAATTTATCCGTGATGTAGAGCCCGGAGAAGTCGTAACGATCTCGCCTGAGTATGGTATTCAGTCCTATAAGGATATGTGTCAGGAGAAGCATGCAAGATGTATCTTTGAATATATCTATTTTGCCCGTCCGGATTCCGTATTTGACGGAATGGGAATCTATGAATCCCGACTGATCGCGGGAAGATGTCTTGCAAAGGATAGTCCGGTAGATGCAGATATGGTTGTAGGTGTTCCGGAATCGGGAAATGCAGCAGCTCAGGGATATTCACTGGAATCCGGCATTCCATACGGAACGGCATTTGTCAAGAATGGCTATGTCGGCAGAACATTCATCAAGCCACAGCAGAGCCAGAGAGAGTCCAGTGTCCGCGTGAAGTTAAATGTATTAAAAGAAGCGGTAAAGGGCAAGCGTATCATTATGATCGATGATTCCATTGTCAGAGGTACAACCTCAGACCGTATCGTAGGAATGCTTCGCGAGGCTGGCGCAAAGGAAGTTCATGTAAGGATCAGTTCGCCTCCGTTCTTATATCCTTGTTATTTTGGAACGGATATCCCAGACAGAGAGCAGTTGATCGCATATAACCGTTCGGTTGATGAGATCTGCAAGATTATCGGCGCCGATTCCCTTGCTTATCTTCGCAAGGAGCGGCTGGTAGAGATCTCGGGTGGAAGACAGTACTGCCACGGCTGCTTTACAGGGGAATATCCGATGGAGCCACCAAAGGAAGATATCCGCGGAGAACATGAGGATTTCAAACGCGGTGAAGATTCAAAAGTAAAATAAAGAAATACAGGAGAGGTAAAAATGAGTACAGACAGATACACAAGCCCATTCTGCGAGAGATATGCAAGTAAAGAAATGCAGTATATTTTCTCTCCGGATAAGAAGTTTAAGACATGGAGAAAATTATGGATCGCCCTTGCAGAAACGGAGTATGAACTCGGCCTTTCTGAAAACGGCAAGCCGGTTATCTCACAGGAGCAGATCGATGAGTTAAAGGCACATGCAGAGGACATCAATTATGATGTAGCAAAAGAGCGTGAGAAGATGGTTCGTCATGATGTTATGAGCCATGTATATGCATACGGCGTTCAGTGTCCAAAGGCTGCCGGCATCATCCATCTGGGAGCAACAAGCTGCTATGTTGGTGATAACACAGATGTTATCGTTATGACAGAGGCTATGAAGCTTGTCAGAAAGAAATTATTAAATGTGATCAACGAACTGTCCAAGTTCGCTATGGAATATAAAGATCTGCCGACACTGGCATTTACCCATTTCCAGCCTGCACAGCCAACAACTGTTGGTAAGCGTGCAACTTTATGGCTTCAGGAACTGATGTTGGATCTGTCTGATCTGGATTACATGATCGGTCAGCAGAAGCTCCTGGGATGTAAGGGAACAACAGGAACACAGGCAAGCTTCTTAGAGCTCTTTAACGGAGATCATGAGAAGGTTCGTCAGATCGATAAGAAGATCGCAGAGAAGATGGGATTTGAAGCATGCTATCCTGTATCAGGACAGACTTATTCCCGTAAGGTAGATTCCAGAGTGTTAAATGTACTTTCCGGTATCGCACAGAGTGCACATAAGTTCTCAAATGATATCCGTTTGTTACAGCACTTAAAAGAGATCGAGGAGCCATTTGAAAAGAACCAGATCGGTTCATCAGCAATGGCATATAAGAGAAATCCGATGAGAAGTGAGAGAATTGCATCTTTATCAAACTACGTTATGGCTGATGCATTAAATCCTGCATTTACAGCAGCAACACAGTGGTTTGAGAGAACACTGGATGATTCTGCAAACAAGCGTGTATCTGTTCCGGAAGCATTCCTTGCAATCGACGGTATCTTAGACCTGTACCTGAATGTTGTAGATGGTCTGGTTGTATATGATAAGGTTATCTATCAGAGATTCATGAAGGAGATTCCGTTTATGGCAACTGAGAATATCATGATGGATGCTGTAAAACGTGGCGGCAATCGTCAGGAGCTGCATGAGCTTATCCGTGAATACTCCATGCAGGCAGGCGCAACTGTAAAGAAAGAGGGCAAGGAAAATAACCTTGTTGATCTGATCGCAGCAGATCCTGCATTTGGCATGACCAAGGAAGAGATCGAAGCCATCCTTGAGCCAAAGAACTTTGTCGGACGCGCACCGGAGCAGACCGAAGAATTCATCACAGAGGTTGTAAAGCCGGTACTTGATGCAAATAAAGACATACTTGGCATGACCGCTGAGATCAACGTATAAAAGTTAAATATCACATGAATCAATTAGGGATGCATATCCCCCTGTAATGACGTGTTGTGGTTTCTATTCAGTGCACATACCTGATTCGTAAATGCTCTTGTGCTAACTTGCCTTCGGCTCAATCAGGCACTCGCATTTACTGGTAATGTGCACTTCATAACGAAATCCTCACAATGTCATTACAAGGGGATATGCATCCCTGATTAATTCATGTGATATTTTGTTATAGCGTTATAATCAATATAGCTTAGAAGTTCATTAACAGTTAAAGGACCAATTATCGGATGACAGGAAAGCTACAGCAATTCCATCAACTTCATAGCGGCGATGCTCATGCCACGTCTGCGGTCGCTGATGATGCACATGTTCCGCTTGGGAATGTGCTTCTTGAAATTTAACCGGAAGATCTCACCACGGTCAATATAGTCACCGGCAAAGTCGGCCACGATCGATCCGATTCCAAGGTTCCTCTTTGCAAACTGTGCGATCATATCACTGGTTGCAAGCTCGAATTCAGGGGTCAGCGTGACGCCTTCATTTGCAAGAAACTGATCCACATAGGCTCTTGTGCTGGTGTCATTTTCCAGACAGATGATCGGAAGCTTTTGCAGATCCGGATAGTCGAGAACTTTACCTTTCAGGTCGTTAAATCTTGGACCGGCTATAAAGATATCTTCAATCTCCCGCGCGTTTCGAATCTCCATATTCGGATTCTGTGGGAGAGGAGTTGTAACGATACCGAAGTCAATGTTATTTGCAAATAAGTGATCGATCGTACTTGGGGTCGGGGCATTTGTTACATGTACTTTGATGCCGGGATAGAGTTGGTGGAAGCGTTCGAGATGCGGAAGCAGATAGAACTGGAGTGTCATATCACTGGCTCCGATCCGGATCTCGCCAGTTTCTAAGTGCATCAGTCGGGCAAGCTGCTGTTCGCCCATGGAGATTGCCTCGTATCCTTCGGCTACATGTTTGTAGAGAAGTTCGCCTGCACCTGTCAGGGATACACCTTTTTTCGTCCGGATAAACAGGTTGATACCGATTGCCTGTTCTAAAGATTTGACCGCCTGACTGACAGCGGGCTGGGATACGCACAGCTCTTTGGCGGCAGCAGAGATACTCGCTGTCTTTGCCACATAGTAGAAGATTTTATAATATTCATAATTAATATTCATAATCGAAGCTCCCGGTTAATTTTATTACAGATAATTGTAAAAACGTTATTAAGGCCATGCATATGCATATATCGGGTATATGTATATCAAATGATGTATACACGATATCAAATATAGAAATGCAGTTATGCTAATTGTTATATTGAAAGTGTAAACCGAATCAATGTATTTGTAAAGAATAAATATAAGCACTACTTATGCTATATATAATTAATATCGATTTTACTTATAATACATACATGCTATAATGTAAAAGTAATTGAGTTCAATTTCGGAAGATATTTCCGGAAAATGCCATGAAAGCGAGGATAAAAATATGGTAAGAGCGGTTGTCGGAGCCAACTGGGGCGACGAAGGAAAAGGTAAAATAACAGATATGCTGGCGGAAACATCTGATATTATTGTCAGATTTCAGGGTGGTGCAAATGCAGGTCACACAATTGTAAATGACTATGGTAAATTTGCATTGCATACACTTCCGTCCGGTTGTTTCTATGATCATACAACAAGTGTTATCGGAAATGGTGTAGCATTAAATATCCCAGTTCTGTTCAAAGAGCTGAACAGCATCGTAGAAAAGGGAGTTCCAATGCCAAAGATCCTGATCTCAGACAGAGCACAGATGGTTATGCCATATCATATTCTGTTTGATGAGTACGAGGAGGAGAGACTGGCCGGTAAGTCATTCGGATCTACAAAGTCAGGTATCGCACCATTCTATTCAGACAAATATGCAAAGATCGGTTTCCAGGTAAGCGAACTGTTTGACACAGAGGAAGAATTGAAGGATAAGATCAGCAGAGTTATCGCATCCAAGAATGTTCTGCTTGAGTATCTGTATAAGAAGCCACTTCTTACAGTAGATGAAGTATATGAAACATTGATGGAGTACAAGGCTATCGTAGAGCCATATGTATGTGATGTATCCGCATATCTCCATGAAGCGATCAAAGCAGGCAAGACAATTCTGTTAGAAGGTCAGCTCGGAACATTAAAGGACCCGGATCATGGTATTTACCCTATGGTTACATCATCATCTACACTGGCTGCTTATGGTGCGATCGGTGCCGGTATTCCTCCATATGAGATTAAGCAGATCGTAACAGTAGTAAAGGCATATTCAAGTGCTGTAGGTGCCGGTGAGTTCGTCAGCGAGATCTTCGGAGATGAAGCAGATGAGTTAAGACGTCGTGGTGGTGATGGCGGTGAGTACGGTGCAACAACCGGACGTCCAAGACGTATGGGATGGTTCGACTGTGTAGCTTCCAAGTATGGCTGCCGTATGCAGGGAACAACAGATGTAGCATTTACCGTACTTGATGTACTGGGTTATCTGGATGAGATTCCTGTATGTGTCGGATACGATATTGATGGTGAAGTAACAACAGACTTCCCTACAACAGCTAAGTTAAAGAAAGCAAAGCCTGTATATGAGGTTCTGCCGGGATGGAAGACAGATATCCGTGGTATCAAGAACTACGAAGATCTTCCAGAGAACTGCAGAAACTACATTGAGTTCATTGAGAAACATATCGGATATCCGATCACTATGGTTTCAAACGGACCAAAGAGAACTGATATTATCTACAGAAATAAATAAAGAATAAGAATTAAAAAAGAAAATCCATACTGGCAGCAAATGTATTTGAGTGAATATATATGTTGCCGGTATGGATTTTTAGAGCTATAGGACAAAATGTGTTGATAAAAACCGTCTTCAACCCTGATAAATAAAGGGCTGAAGGCGGTTTAATCTTTTTCAAAAGAACTTTGAGGGTGGACAAAACGTGTTGATAAAAATACGTTCAATCCTTGCAAATAAAGGGCTGAAAAAGGTTTAATCTTTCTTGAAATAATAGCCATGGAGGAAGATTAAATGAATCAAGTAAATTGCCCTGTTTGTGGGAAGAAATGTGTTAAATCGGGAAAGACGAAAGCTGGATCACAACGTTGGTTTTGCAAAGAGTGCAAAACATCATTAACACATAAGATCGATAGTAGTTCCAAAGAATTACAGATCTTCTTGGATTGGTTGTTTGGCAAAGAATCACAATCAACAATGCCTGGCGAGGGAAGAACATTCAGACGGAAAACATCAAAATTTTGGGACATATGGCCAATGCCGCCTAAGATAGAAGAAGCCAGAGATGTATTGTTTCTTGATGGCATATATCTTGGTCGAAAAGCATGTGTTCTGATCTGCTGTGATGAAAAGCATGTACTTGGATGGTATTTGTGTCGGTATGAGCATGCTGGTGCATGGATTGCTTTGATGAAACGCATAGCAGAACCAAAGATGGTTGTATCAGATGGAGGTACAGGATTTGCGAAAGCACTAAAAAAGGTATGGCCAAAGGCAAAGCATCAACGGTGTATTTTCCATGTGTTTTGCCAAGTAAAACGTTATATTACTTCCAGACCAAATACAATGGCAGGTATTGAACTTTATAGTATATCTAAGGATCTCCTTACGATAAAGAATAAACAGGAAGCAAAACTTTGGACAAATCGTTTTATTAAATGGATAAAGAAATATCAGGAATTTCTCAGTGAAATGACGATAGATGAACGTGGGAATAAAAGACCAACACACGAAAGGTTGTTAAAGGCAGAAAGGTCGCTACTTAAACTTATCAAGGAAAATACCATTTTTACATACCTTGATGAGGAACTAAATGCAGAATTTTCTGCTCCAGCTACTAATAATCGTATCGAAGGTGGAATTAATTCAAGGCTTCGCGAGATGTTGAGAAATCACAGAGGACTATCGATAGAAAGACGAATAAAGGCGGTTTACTGGTGGTGTTACATGCACTCGCCAGAACCGCTTTCTTTGTCTGAAATAGTAAAAATCATGCCTACGGATAAAAGTATTGCAGCTATATATCAAAGAATGAATGATAAAAGCCGCTTAGAAAAGAGTTTATCAGTCTGGGGTGATGCCATTGTTTGGAGTGACTTACATAAAATGGACAAAACGTTTGTTGACTGGGATTAGCCATCAACACGTTTTGTCCTATAACCCATTTTTTAATTATATGAAAAAGCTGTATCAAAAAAATAGCGACGACAGCATTTGTTTGTACAAATCCATCATCGCTATTTTTTTATGCAAGGCTCTTTGGACAACGCTTCAGCATCGCCGGGGTCTCCTGACCGAACTTGCGGCGAAGACGTTTTACAACATAGATATAGGCAGGAATCAGGAAGATATCTGCAAATATCCATGCGAGCGGACTGCCGAGTGCTACAAAGACATAACCGAATTTTGGTACCAGGATAAAGCCTGCGATCGTACGGGCAACCATTTCACAGATACCTGCGATAACGGCAAAGGCGGAATAGCCGAGTCCCTGAATCATAAACCGGACGATATTTACAAGGGCAAGCAGGATGTAAGCTCCTGAGTTGCCAAGTAGGAAATAATATACAAGCTTGATGATCTCTGTCTCTTCTGCATCTAGGAAAAGCAGTGCCAGATTCTTGCCAAATAACAGGATAAATACAAATGCAAGAATCGCATAGACAATACCGAGTTTGATACATGCCTTTAAACCGGCATCCACACGATCCATTTTCTTAGCACCGACATTTTGTCCGCCGTAGGTTGCCATTGTCGATCCCATGGCATCAAACGGACAGCAGAGGAACATGGAAATCTTTGTTCCGGCGGATACGGCAGCGATAACGGATTCACCCATCGAATTAACTGCAGCCTGAAGAATAACACTGCCGATCGCTGTGATCGAGTACTGAAGCCCCATCGGAACACCCATACCGCATAAGGTCAGACAGTGGCGCATACTAAATGCCCAGTCCTGTTTTGTAAAATGAAGATATCCGAGCTTCTTACACATATAGATCAGACAGCCGACACCGGAGATCGCCTGTGCAACAACGGTTGCAACAGCAGCACCGGCGACACCCATCGGACGAACTAACAGGATATCCAGTACGATATTTAACAGGGAGGATGCGATCAGACAGACAACAGGGGTTACACTGTCGCCGAGAGAACGCAGGATACCGGAAACCATATTATAAAGGAAGGTTGCAGGTATTCCCATAAATATAATAAATATGTAGATAAATGCCTGATCCAGGATGCTGTCCGGTGTCTTCATCCAGATCAGAATATTTCTGGTAAGAATTCCGACTGCAACTGTCATAACGGCAGCGAAGAAGATCGAAGCCCAGACACAGTTTGTAATGTACTTCTTCATATTATCAGTGTCCTTTGCTCCAAAGGCCTGAGCAACCGGGATGGCAAAACCATTGCAGATACCGATGCAGAAACCGAGTATCATAAAGTTGATCGATCCGGTTGAGCCGACGGCTGCAAGTGCATCGACACCCAGAAATTTACCAACGATGATTGTATCGACCATGTTATAAAATTGCTGGAATAAAAGCCCAAATAATAATGGCAGTCCAAAGTTCAAGATCAGTTTCATAGGATTGCCTTCAGTCAGATCCTTGGAACCGTTAATTTTTTTCAGTAAGTTTTTCAATGATTTTACCTCCTTGTGTTAGTTTAGTCGTTGCGAACAGTTTATTTACGAATCATACTGACATTGCCAACAGGGAACGCTTCCGCTCGTTGAGTCCTGCAGCGGTACTAAGATGCCGCTTATGCGCCATCGAGTACCGGCGGACTCAAATGTCCCTGTATTGGCAAGTCGTATGATTCTATTAAATAAACTGCCCGCAACGACTTCCATATTCTAAATGCATACTGGATATTACTTCTTTTTATAAGAAAAATCAATCTGGTAAAAATCATGTTTTTTGTCGGGGGTTTTAGTGCAAAATGTCATGTTTACTCCGGCTTGCTTTTTATGACTGTAGAAAATATAATAGAGAACAGAAAATATATAGAAAGAACGAGGAAAACACATGCAGCATACCGTAAAGAAAAACAGAGCAACCAGAATTGCATACCGGATGGTTGGTGTATTTTTTGTTGTTATCGGAGCAGCATTTATCCTGTTGATGATCAAATCCCATGGCAGTACCGGTGGTCGTATTTTTAAGCTGGCATTTGGTCTTGCACTTGGAGTATACGGACTGGTGCTGGTGAAATCATCATTTCGAAAATCGGCATTTGATCTGACCTATCATTTTGAAGACGATGAACTGATCATAGAAAAGGGAAAGAAATCTTATCATACACCATATGAGAAGATTACAAATGTGAATCTGGTCATCCCGGATCCGCATTTGCCATATTACATATTGAAGATTGATATAGGAAAAGAGCAATTCGTACTGCCGTTCAGCGGAAAACGTGATAAGTGCGATGCAATCTATTATCATTTATTAAAGAAGATGGGAATTTATCAGGAAAGTGAGACAGAAAGAAGGTAAATCATGAAAGAAAAAATCCTTGCGTTGCTTCGGACAAGCAGTGATTATATATCCGGTCAGGCGATCTGTGAGAAATTAGGTGTCTCAAGAACCGCTGTCTGGAAAAACATCAATGCCTTAAAGGCAGAAGGCTACATTATAGATGCTGTAAATAATAAAGGCTATCGGCTGGTCGGAGAGCCAGATATCGTTACGAAAGAGAAGATAGAGGCAGCGCTCACGACATCGGTGATCGGAAGAGAACTGTATTATTATGATGAGACGGATTCCACAAATATACGGGCAAAGCTTGCAGGAGAGACAGATGGAACACACGGAGCGTTGTTTGTTGCAAACGAACAGAATGCAGGACGAGGAAGAAGAGGAAGGGCGTGGAGCACCCCGAAGGGAACCAGCATAGCCATGACATTTCTGCTCCGTCCGGATGTGCCGATCGAGAATGTATCCAGACTTACGATCCTGTCGGCACTTGCAACGGCGCGTGCTCTTGCCGATACAGCGGGCTTACAGGCACAGATCAAATGGCCGAATGATGTTGTAGTCGGCGGCAAGAAGATCTGTGGCATTCTTACAGAGATGAGTTCGGAAGGTATGGATATCAAATATGCAGTTGTAGGTATCGGCATCAATGTATCCATGATGGAATTTCCGGAAGAACTGGCAGATAAGGCGACATCGATCAAGCTGGAAAACGGAACCGGCTGTGACAGAAGCAAACTGGTCGCCAGTGTGGCAAATCATTTTGAAGAGCTGTATGACGCATTTGTCAAATGTCAGGATCTTCAGTTCATGCTGGATGAATATAATTCCATCCTTGTGAACAAGGATGAACAGGTCTATGTGATCGAAGGATATAACCGGACAGAATACACAGCCCTCGGACTTGCACCAAATGGAGGACTTCGTGTGAAGGATAAAGATGGACAGGAGTCGATCATTATATCCGGGGAAGTGTCCGTGCGCGGAATTTACGGATATGTGTAAAAAACTTTCAAAAAACTGGAAATAGCAACATTTTTCATGTATAATTCTAGGCGTGTATAAAAACAGATAAGTAATTAGAACTATAATAAAAGAACATGGAGGAACGAGTAAGATGGAAAAAATTCAAATGACTACCCCTTTAGTAGAGATGGATGGAGACGAGATGACCAGAATTCTCTGGAAGATGATCAAGGATGAACTGATCTATCCATTTATCGATCTGAAATCCGAGTATTACGATCTGGGACTTGAATATAGAAATGAGACAAATGATCAGGTAACATTTGATTCCGCATATGCAACACAGAAGTATGGCGTAGCTGTTAAATGTGCAACGATCACACCAAATGCTGCACGTATGACAGAGTATGACCTGAAAGAAATGTGGAAGAGCCCAAATGGAACAATCCGTGCAATCCTCGACGGAACTGTATTCCGTACACCGATCATCGTAAAGGGCATTGAGCCATGTGTAAAGAACTGGAAGGCTCCTATCACAATCGCAAGACATGCATATGGTGATGTATATAAGAATGTAGAGATCAAGGTTCCGGGTGCCGGTAAGGCTGAACTGGTATTTACAGGTGCAGATGGTACAGTGATCAAAGAAACAATCCATGAATTCGACGGACCGGGTGTGATCCAGGGACAGCACAACATCAATAAGTCAATCGAAAGCTTTGCAAGATGCTGCTTCAACTATGCGCTGGATATCAAGCAGACAATCTGGTTTGCAACCAAGGATACGATCTCAAAGAAATACGACCATACATTCAAAGATATCTTCCAGGAGATCTTTGATAAAGAATACAAAGAGAAATTCGATGCAGCAGGTATTGAATATTTCTATACACTGATTGATGATGCTGTAGCAAGAGTTATGAAATCCAAGGGTGGATTCATCTGGGCATGTAAGAACTACGATGGTGACGTAATGAGTGATATGATCTCATCCGCATTTGGTTCACTGGCCATGATGACATCTGTACTGGTTTCTCCGGATGGAAAGTATGAGTATGAAGCTGCACACGGAACAGTTCAGAGACACTACTACAAGCACTTAAAGGGTGAAGAAACATCCACAAACTCTGTTGCAACAATCTTTGCATGGACAGGCGCACTCAGAAAACGTGGTGAACTGGATGGAATCGACGCTCTGGTTGATTTCGCAAACAAGCTTGAGAAAGCGACGATCGCAACGATCGAATCCGGAAAGATGACAAAGGATCTTGCACTTATCACAACCCTTGAGAACCCAACTGTATTAAACAGCGAGAACTTCATCAAGGCAATCCGTGAGACCTTAGAGGGCATGTTATAAAATAACTATAAAAATGTTGTTTTTATAATATGATTTGAGTATAATAAATATAAGAATAGAGATATTCTCGATGAAAGAGCATCGTAAAAAGTTGGGCTGCAAATGGAGCAGGGTAAAAAATCCATTTCATTAGATATCTTAATTGATATCGAGCCGTGCAATCAGGATATGGTTGTAGTCCACGTGGGGGACTTAATGATTTCCACGCCGATTTAGATATCTTAACTGGATATCGAGGCTGACAACCAGCATAAAACTCTTTATGAAGAATACAAAGAGGAGTGTGGTTTTCATCACACTCCTCTTTGCATATGATGAGGTGTGAATGGCTACAAAGACAGAAAAAAGGAAGGCAGTATGCCTTCTTTTTTATGTAGACTTGCAAACAACGGAGTTATGTGGTACACTCTAACTAATTTTGTGGTACTATAAATAATAGTAGGCAATTGCGAAAACAATAGTCTGAATGTTGTTTGGATACTTTGACTTACTAATACAGGGGCATTTGAGGTCGCCGGTCCTTAGATGGCGCATAAGCGGCATCTAAGGACCGCTGCAGACCGAAACGAGCGAAAACGTCCCCTGATTGGTAAGGTCAAAAGTATCCAAACATAGTAAAGAATAGTATTGCAATTGCCTAATAAAACCCAGACAAGGAGACATACCATGGTTATTACAGACGAAACAATCGATTATGTAGGTATTCTGGCGAAGCTTGAGCTTTCCGATGAGGAGAAGGAGCAGGCAAAGAAAGATATGTCAGATATGCTTGACTATGTAAGTAAGTTAAACGAACTGGACACTGAGAATGTGGAAGCAATGAGCCATACATTTTCTTATAATAATGTATTCCGTGAAGATGAAGTAACAAATGGCGACGACAGAGAGAATATGCTGTCAAATGCACCGGAGCAGAAAGATGGCTGCTATAAGGTGCCAAGAACATTTGATTAGGAGGTAACGGACATTGGATATGATGAGTATGACAGCAGTAGAGCTTGGAAAGAAAATCAAGGCCGGAGAAATCTCCGTTATGGAAGCAACCAAAGCCTGCATCGAGAATATAAAGACATACGACAAAGAATATAACTGTTTTATCACCGTAGATGAAGAAGGTGCATTCAAACAGGCAGAAGAAATACAGAAGAAGATCGACAGCGGCGAGCTGACAGGCCCGCTGGCAGGTGTGCCGATCGCGATCAAGGATAATATGTGTCAGAACGGTGTACTTACCACCTGCGCATCCAAGATCTTATCAAACTTCGTACCGACCTATACATCAGATGCTGTTGTGAAATTAATGGAAGCAGGAGCCGTGATCGTAGGCAAGACAAATATGGATGAGTTTGCCATGGGAAGTACAACCGAGACTTCTTATTATGGCGAGACAAAGAATCCATGGGATACAAATAAAGTTCCGGGTGGTTCTTCCGGTGGATCAGCAGCCGCTGTTGCAGCAGAAGAAGTACCGTGTGCACTCGGTTCCGATACCGGTGGATCGATCCGTCAGCCGGCAGCATTTTGTGGTGTAACAGGAATCAAGCCAACTTACGGCAGAGTATCCAGATACGGTCTGGTTGCATATGGTTCATCTCTTGACCAGATCGGACCACTTGCAAAGGATGTAACAGACTGTGCAACGATATTAGAGATCATTTCCCGGTATGATAAGAAAGATTCTACATCTGTAGAACGTACGGATAATGATTTTACAAGCGCATTAAAGGACGATGTAAAAGGTATGCGCATTGGACTTCCAAAGGACTATTTCACAGAAGGACTGGATCCTGAGATCAAGGATGCTGTGTACCATGTAGCTGAAGTGTTAAAAGAAAAAGGTGCGATCGTGGAAGAATTTGACCTTGGTATGGTAGAATATGCAATTCCTGCATATTATATCATTGCATCCGCAGAGGCAAGCTCGAATCTGGAACGTTTCGACGGCGTAAAATACGGCTATCGTACAGCAGAGTACACAGACCTTCACAACATGTATAAGAAGACACGTTCCGAAGGCTTCGGCGCAGAAGTAAAGAGACGTATCATGTTAGGCTCCTTTACCCTGTCATCCGGTTACTATGATGCATACTATGTAAAAGCACTTAAGGTAAAAGCCCTGATCAAACAGGCATATGATAAAGCATTTGCAAAATACGATATCATCCTCGGCCCGGTTGCTCCGACAACGGCACTGACCATGGGTGAATCCTTATCCGATCCGATCAAGATGTATCTGGGCGATGTATACACCGTTCCGGTTAACCTTGCAGGACTTCCGGGTATTTCCCTTCCATGCGGGTACGACAAAGACGGCATGCCGATCGGTGTCCAGATGGTAGGAGATGCATTTAACGAGAAAGCAATCATTCAGGCGGCATATGCATTTGAGCAGACAAGAGAGTACAAGCAGCCTGCCGCTGTAGCAGAAAGGGGTCTGTAAGATGAGTAAAGTATACGAAACCGTGATCGGTCTGGAGGTTCATGTAGAGCTTGCGACAAAGACGAAGATATTCTGCGGCTGCAGTACCGCATTTGGTGGTGCACCGAATACACATACATGTCCGGTCTGTACCGGTATGCCGGGTTCCCTTCCGGTACTGAATAAAGGGGTAGTAGAAAAAGCAGTTGCTGTCGGTCTTGCAACCAACTGTACGATCACACAGAACTGTAAATTTGACCGTAAGAATTATTTCTATCCGGATAACCCACAGAACTATCAGATCTCTCAGCTGTACTACCCAATCTGCAGAAATGGAAAGGTAGAGATCGAAGTAGAGGGCAAGAAGAAATTCGTAAGGATCCATGAGATCCATATGGAAGAGGATGCAGGTAAACTGGTACATGATCCATATACAGACAGTTCACTGGTCGATTTCAACCGTTCCGGTGTACCTCTGATCGAGATCGTATCTGAGCCGGATATGCGTTCTGCGGAAGAAGTAATTGCTTATCTTGAGAAATTACGTCTGATCATCCAGTATCTCGGAGCATCAGACTGTAAGTTAAATGAAGGTTCGATGCGTGCCGATGTCAACCTGTCTGTTCGTGAAGTCGGAGCAGAAGAATTCGGAACAAGAACAGAGACAAAGAACCTGAACTCATTCAAGGCTATCGCCCATGCGATCGAGAATGAGAGAGAACGTCAGATCGATCTGATCGAAGCAGGCGAAAAGGTTGTACAGGAGACCAGAAGATGGGATGATACCAAGGAATATTCATATCCGATGCGTTCCAAAGAGGATGCACAGGATTACCGTTATTTCCCTGATCCTGACCTTGTACCGGTACAGATCAGTGACGAGTGGATGGAGGAGATCCGAAGCCGTCAGCCGGAATTCCGGGATGAGAAAAAGATCCGGTATAAAGAAGAGTATGATATCCCAGACTATGATATAGATATCATTACAAATACAAAGAAGATGGCAGACCTTTTCGAGGAGACGATCGCTCTCGGAGCAAATCCGAAGAAGGTATCCAACTGGCTGATGGGAGAGACCATGCGTCTGATGAAAGAACATTCCATCGATGCAGATGAGTTGTCATTTAGCGCAGAGCACCTTGCAAAGCTGATACAGATGGTAGATGCGAAAGCCATCAACAGCAATGTCGCAAAGGAAGTATTTGAGAAGATATTTACAGATGATATTGAACCGGAAAGCTATGTAAAAGAACATGGACTCGCCACCGTAAATGATGAAGGTGCACTCCGCAAGGTCGTAGAAGAAGTTATTGCCAATAATCCAAAAGCAATCGAAGACTTCCGTGGCGGAAAAGAAAAAGCACTTGGCGCATTGGTTGGACAGACCATGAAAGCAATGAAGGGCAAGGCAGATCCGGCATCCGTAAACCAGATGCTCCGTGAACTGTTAAAATAATCGATACCAATAGAAAAAAATGAAGAGAAAGCAGGTGGCATATCCACCTGATGACCACCTCTCATGGTGGGATGGAGATTGATATGGAAGAAACCAGACATGTGAGAAAGAGAGACATTTACAAACGTATTATCACATTTTCGGAAGGCGTGCTTCTGTTAGCTGCGGAAGTACTGCTGTTTGCGAGAATGTGGTATACCGAATATGCAGATAATACTCAGGCTATCCAGATTCCGTTCTGGAACAAAGGTAACTGGGCGGTAATCGGTATGTATGCGATTATCATTTATCTATTTACGAAGCTGTATGGTGGTTATAAAGTAGGCTTCCTCCGGGTGATGGATGTTCTCTTTTCACAGATATTATCATTGGTCTGTGCAAATATCGTAGGTTATGTCGAGCTGTGTATCATTGCCCGTAATTATCTGCCGGCACTGAACATGATCGAGCTTACATTCTTAGAGATCATAGTTATATTTATATGGGTATTTGTCTGTAGGATGATGTACCGTAAGTTTTATCCTCCAAGACATTTACTGCTTGTCTACGGATATAAGACACCGACCGAATTCATTGATAAGATCAATGCCAGAAAAGACAAATACATCATTGCTGACCGTATTCATGTCAGTGAAGGTGAGAAAGCATTAAAAGAAAAAATCTTACAGTACGATGGTATTATCCTTTGTGAGACAAAGGCATATATCAGAAACGAATTGGTAAAATACTGCTTCGAGCATTCGATCCGTTCGTATGTGGTACCGAAGTTATCGGATATCATTATCTTAGGAGCAGAACCGATCCATTTGTTTGATACACCGTTATTATTATCCAGAAACCAGGGACTGACAGGAGAAGATATGATCTTCAAGCGTCTGATGGATATCATCGTATCCCTGATCATGATCATTATCTTTTCACCGTTTATGATCCTGATCGCACTTGCGATCAAGCTCTATGACAGAGGCCCTGTATTCTATAAACAGGATCGTCTGACCTTAAATGGCAGGGTATTCAAGATCATGAAATTCAGAAGTATGCGGATGGACTCCGAGGAACATGGCGCACAGCTTGCAAGAAAGCATGATGACAGAATCACACCGGTTGGCCGTGTGATCCGTGCCACACACTTAGACGAGCTGCCACAGCTCTTTAATATCTTAAAGGGCGATATGTCAGTCGTAGGCCCTAGACCGGAGCGTCCGGAGATCGCAGCACAGTATAGGGAGACTTTCCCGGAATTCGACTATCGTCTGAAGATGAAGGCCGGACTTACCGGATATGCACAGGTTTACGGTAAATATAACACCACACCGAGAGATAAGGTGAAGCTTGACCTGACATATTATGAGCAGTATTCCTTATGGCTGGATCTGAAGCTGATCCTGCTGACCTTCAAGATCTTATTCCAGAAGGAGAATACAGAGGGAATTGATGCAAATCAGACGACAGCGATCCGCGAAGACAAGACAAAGAAAACAGGCATCAAGCATCCGCATGATGAAGCCGAGGATGCCTTCTATAGTGTAGAGGAAAAGAAATAAATGAAACCAGAAGTATCCGTGATCATTCCGGCATATAATTGCAGCAGAACAATTAAACAGACAATCGATTCCGCACTTTGTCAGGATGTGATATCAGAGATTATCGTGATCAACGACTGTTCACCGGAGGATCTGACGGAGTGTCTGGCAGAATATAAAAGCAATCCACAGGTCAGACTATATAAGAATGAAACCAATCTTGGCGTAGCAGCAACGAGAAATAAAGGTGTGCAGCTTGCAGAGGGCGAATATGTAGCATTCTTAGATTCCGATGATATCTGGCGGTCGGGAAAGCTCTCAAAGCAGCTTGATGTTATGAAGAAGACCGGAGTGGTATTATCCTCAACTGCCAGAGAACTGATGGAAGAGGACGGAACCCATACCGGACTGATCTTACCGGTACCGGAGAACATCACTTACAAGATGCTACTGTATGGGAATGTGATCAACTGCTCATCCGTAGTGATGAAGCGAGAGGTGGCAGCAGAGTTCCCGATGGGGGATGATGATGCTCACGAGGATTATATCTGCTGGCTGCAAATCCTTAAGAAATACGGGGAGGCAGCAGGCATCAATGAACCGTTATTGCTTTACCGGATGGTGAAGAACAGTAAATCAGGTTCCAAATTACATTCTGCAAAGATGACGTATCAGGTATACCGGAAGATGGGATTTGGAACAGTGAAGTCACTTGGATATTTTGCAGGATATGCGATACATGGAGTAAAGAAGTATTTTCTTTAAATAAAAAGAAACGGAGCAGGGAGATGGCAGAGGAAATCAAGAGAGGTCCGGGAAGACCGACCGATAAACGGAAAGACACAATTCTGAGACTAAGAATCGACACAGATACACATGAACTGCTTTCAAAGTATGCAAAGCAAAAAGGTGTATCCATGTCGGAAATCGTCAGAGAGGCAGTCTACGGTATCGTAAAACAGGCGAACATAGAAGAATAAGACTGTCAGACAGGAGAACGTTGACCATGGAAACAAATAAGGAAGGGGATGTGACACTATCTGTCGTCATGCCCGCCTATAATGAAGGAGCACATATAACAGATAATCTGCTTGAAACCAGCAGAGTACTGTCCGGTTTCGTCAAACGGTATGAGATCATAGCAGTTGACGACGGAAGTGCAGATAACACCGCAGAGTGCATCCGCCGGGCAGAAATGCAGGATACTCATATCAGAGGAATCTCATATCAGCCAAATGGTGGAAAAGGACATGCCATCCGGACAGGGATCGCAGCAGCAGAGGGACGATACATCGCATTTCTGGATTCCGATCTGGAACTGCCACCGATCCTGCTGAAACGATTCTTAAAGGATATGAAGGAGCAGGATGCCGATATCGTGATCGGTTCCAAGCTGCATCCGGAATCGAAGCTCCATTATCCGATGCTGCGTAAGATCATGAGCTATGGATATTATCTGATGTTAAAGATGATGTTCCATCTGAACACCCACGATACACAGACCGGTATTAAGTTATTCAAAAAAGAAGTGATCAAACCGATCGTAAGCCGGATGCAGGCAGAAGGATATGCATTTGATATTGAGATCCTTGCCATGGCAGCAAAAGATGGCAGAAAGATCTGCGAAGCTCCGATCGAACTGAACTACAGCCGGGATGACAGCAAGGGTGGAAGAAGGATTGGATTAAAGGATGTATTCAAGGTGTTTGGTGAGACGGTTGCGGTGAAGAAGCGAGTTAAAAATTATAGATAGTATGAAATGAGGGAAAATTATATGACATATGAAAACGCTTTAGAAGTGCTGAAAAAGTACGGGCAGGAGCATGTGCTTGCCTATTATGATGAATTAAACGATGAAGAGAAGCAGAGCCTGCTTTCCCAGATTGAAGAGATCGACTTCTCTATATTTGATGTATTAAAAGAGAAAGAATCAGCCGGTAAGGAAGAAACGATCACACCAACAGAGGCATTGACACTTGACACGATCAAGGAATATGAATTTGCCTATAAGGTGCTTGGTGAAACGGCGATCCAGAAAGGACAGCTCGCTCTTGTTATGCTTGCCGGAGGTCAGGGCACCAGACTGGGGTTTGACGGACCGAAAGGAACCTATAATCTTGGGCAGACAAGGGACCTCTATATATTCGAATGTCAGGTGAAAACGATCCTGACTGTTGTGAGGACACTTGGACGATGGATCCATCTCTATATCATGACCAGTGATAAGAACTACGAAGCAACGACATCCTTCTTTGTAGAGCATAAGAATTTTGGATATAAGGAGGAGTATCTGCATTTCTTCAAACAGGAGCTTGTACCATCCGTTGATTTTAATGGAAAGATATTGATGGAAGCACCATCAAAGATCTGCCTGTCACCAAATGGAAATGGTGGCTGGTTCTCATCCATGAAACGGGCAGGACTGGTAGAACAGCTTGATAAAGAGGGCATTCGGTACATCAATGTATTTGCCGTGGACAATGTGTTACAGAAGATTGCAGATCCGGTATTCCTTGGTTCGATGATGATGGAAGATTACCAGTCGGCGGCAAAAGTCGTAAAGAAAGCAGATCCATATGAACGGGTAGGCGTGCTGTGTAAGAAAGACAATAAGCCTTACATAGTAGAATATTATGAATTGTCAGATGAGATGCGGTATAAGAAAACGGTTATGGGCGAGTATGCTTATAATTATGGGGTGATCTTAAATTATATTTTCCCAGTTGATCAATTGAAGGTGCTCTTAAACGAGAATATGCCGCTTCATGCTGCGAAGAAAGTTATTCCATATATGAATGAGAAAAAAGAGTTGGTAAAGCCTGCGGAGCCGAATGGTTATAAGTTTGAAACTCTTGCACTTGATATGCTTCAGTTTATGAATGACTGCTTACCATTTGAAGTTATCAGAGAGTATGAATTTGCACCGATCAAGAATGCAGAGGGCGTGGATTCACCGGAGACAGCGAGAGAGCTGTTAAAGAAGAATGGATATAAGTTGTAGAACTGCGTCGAATACTTTGAAAAAATTGCCTAAAATAACAGTATTATTTTTAGAAATTTCTACATTCAACTTAAGCCTGGAAAATTGACTTTTAATAAAAATTGAATTATAGTTGTTAGTGGTTAAGAAGCGTTAAGGATTTCTAAACCATTAACAACTATATTTATATAGCTTGACTTGATAAAGATACATGATGAACACATTTATGAGGGAATGAGGGAATAGAATGTATAGAAAAGAGCCTCAGGGCTGGTTAAAGCATCTTGATTTTACAGTGCTGAATCTGATAGCACTGCATGCATCTTATTGTATGGCGTATTTTATACGGATGGGAACAGAAAATCCGTATCATAGTAAGTTATATCGGACAATAGCCGTACTTCTGACATTATTTCAATTATTAGTTACCATAGTATGTCATATATATAAAGGCGTGCTGAAACGGGGATATTTCCGTGAAGCTGTTGCGTCTGTGAAGCAGTCTGTACTGGTTGTACTTCTGGCAGTATTCGTTCTGTTCATGATGAAGATGGGCGCGGCTTATTCCAGAAAAGTTATGGCTTTATTTGGCATGATATATCTGGCTATAGGTTATGTGGTCACGCTTCTCTGGAAGGAATATATACGAAGACATCGCGTGGCAAAAAAATCCATTGTAATTGTGGCAGTCAAAGAATACCTGAATGCGTTACTTGCAGAAATGGATACAGAATACTATAATCTGTATCGGGTTGCAGGTGTTGTATTATTAGATGCAACTGAGGATGAGGCAGAAAACTACAATACAGAATATGCAGATTTGGAGCTTAGCATATATACATATTCAGACGAAGTTCTGGAACAGATCATGCATGGCTGGGTAGATGAGGTTTATGTGAATATACCATTTGAGAAGCATATTCCGGAGAATCTTCTGGGACAGTTTGCAGATATGGGAATCACGGTTCATGTGCGGGTGCGTGTTCCGGCAGAGCTTTCCGATTATCAGTATGTATTCGATAAACAGCTTGGTCATCATGTACTGACCGTCAGCACCACATATATAACAACGTATCAGGCATTTGTGAAGCGTGCAATCGATATCCTTGGAGGAATTGTGGGATGTATCTTTACAGGCATCCTTACGATCATCCTTGCACCTTGTATCTATATCGCATCACCGGGACCGATCTTCTTCTCTCAGTACCGTATCGGTAAGAATGGTAAGAAGTTCAAGATCTATAAATTCCGAAGTATGTATATGGATGCGGAGGCACGAAAAGCCGAACTGATGGAGCAGAATCAGGTCAAGGATGGTATGATGTTCAAGATGGAATATGATCCGCGAATCATCGGCTGCAAGAAGCTGCCGGATGGTACGATCAAGAAGGGGATCGGAAACAGGATCCGTGACTGGTCACTCGATGAATTCCCGCAGTTTTTCAATGTGTTAAAGGGTGATATGAGTCTGATCGGAACCAGACCGCCAACAGAGGATGAATGGGAGAAATATTCTGCCCATCACAGAGGACGTATGGCGATCAAGCCGGGAATCACAGGCCTCTGGCAGGTCAGTGGAAGAAGTAACATCACGGATTTTGATGAGGTTGTAAGATTAGACCGTAAGTATATCGATGAATGGAGTCTTGTAAACGACATCAAGATACTGTTCAAGACAGTGGGCGTTGTGCTGAAGGGCGAAGGGTCGATGTGATCCTGATTGGATATAATATGGAAGATAAATACATATGTGGAGAATAAGAACAGATGAAGATAGCGATGTTCGGACAAAAAAGAATTCCATCAAGAGAAGGTGGGGTTGAGATAGTTGTAGAAGAACTTAGCACTCGTATGGCTATGGCAGGGCATGATGTGACTTGCTATAACAGACGTGGACATCATGTGAGTGGTTCTGAGTATGATACAAAAGAGAAAAAAGAATATAAGAATGTTAGAATCAAATCTGTTCCTACCATAGAAAAGAAAGGACTTGCGGCAGTATCGTCGTCATTTTTTGCAGCACTTTGCAGTGCATTTGGAGGATATGATGTCGTGCATATACATGCAGAAGGCCCAGCAGCTTTTTGTTTTATACCAAAGATATTTAGAAAAAAGGTTATAGTAACGGTTCATGGATTAGACTGGCAGAGAGAAAAATGGAAGGCAGGATTTGGCTCCAAATATATTCATTTTGGAGAGAAAATGGCAGTCAAATATGCAGATGAAATTATTGTGCTTAGCAGTGAAGTCAAAAAGTATTTTAAAGATACATATGGAAGGAAGACAAGATATATACCCAATGGTGTTACCAGACCAGATAAGATAGAAGCTGATCTAATAGAGAAAAAGTTTGGTTTGAAAAAAGGTTCTTATATATTGTATCTGGGCAGGATTGTACCAGAAAAGGGTGAGCATTATCTGATAGAGGCATTTAAGAATATAGATACAGACAAGAGACTTGTGATAGCCGGTGGATCTTCTGATACAGATGAATATATGGACAAGTTAAAACAGATGGCTGGACAGGATGATAGAATTGTATTTACCGGATTTGTTCAGGGACAGCTATTACAGGAATTGTATAGTAATGCCTATGTATATGTACTTCCAAGTGATCTTGAGGGTATGCCGCTTAGTCTGTTAGAAGCAATGAGTTATGGTAACTGTTGTCTTACTTCGGATATAAAGGAATGTACAGAAGTTGTTGGAAATAAAGCGGTTGCATTTAAAAAATCAGATGTGAAAGACTTGCAGGATAAATTACAGAAATTATGTGATGATAGTAAGTTGGTTGACAATTATAAGAAGCAGGCAGCCGATTATATATGTAAGAAATATGATTGGAATGAGATAGTAGATAAAACATTGCAGCTATATAGAAGGTAATAATTATGCGTATATTGCTGATTAATAATCTCCTCTAACCGAACACAGGTAGAGAGATGTACATAGTGAAAACGCCGGAAAAATGGCGATAATACGCTAAAAACAAAGGCTTTGCGAGACGAGCATACCTCTTTTCAGTATCACTACCTACTTTCGTATAGAGCAGATGATGCTATCATCAGCCTTTTTAAGTATCACACTCTGCATTATGATATAGCACCTCGGTAATCATTAAGATTTGGAAACGACTATGACTATATCATACGAACGCAGGATGGGAAACAGAGCGAGGAACACGGAGAAAAAACAACGATACCTGCGTTATGAGAAAACGCATTGATTCAGGGGTAAAACCCGACTTTTTTATATTAGTGAATAGTTGAATGCAAAGAATTTGATACGCCAAGATTAAAGAAATAACATATTCAAGTATTAACGTCACAAATTCGCAATTTAAGTTGGCAGATAAAATGTGTAGTAGACGTGGCAATGCGGAGTTCTGTATTGCAAGCAAAAGAATATATAGGAGAAGAAAAATGATAAGAATCCTTCATTCTGTCAGCAATATGGATCGTGCCGGCATCGAAACAATGCTGATGAATTATTATCGCCATATTGACAGATCAAAAATACAATTTGACTTTTTATGCAATAAGAAAAAACCTGGTGCATATGATGCCGAAATAAAGGAAATGGGCGGTAACATCTATCATACACCTGGCTTGAATCCGGCGAAGTATTCTTCGTATCTAAAATGTATGAAGAAGATTTTTGAAGAGCATCCGGAATACAAAATTGTAGAAGCGCACAACGGAGCTCTTGGAGTATATGCACTTCATGCTGCAAAAGTTAATCACATCCCAGTGCGTATTTTTCACGCACATGGCGCAAGCATTACAAAAGACTGGAAATTGCCAATCAAACTTGTTTGCAAAGCGTTGCTGCCGTCCAATATGAATCAGCACTTTTCTTGCGGAATCGAAGCAGCCAGATGCTATTTCGGAGAAAAGATTGTAGAAAGAAACGATTATGAATTGATTCCAAATGCAATCGAGGTGAGCCGGTTTGTTTTCGACCCAACGATAAGAAATAGAATCCGACATGACAATCATTTGGAAAATAAACATATCATTGGTCACGTCGGACGCTTTATGTCTCAGAAGAATCACACATTCTTACTGGATGTTTTTGCTGAGGTTTCCAAAAGGGATTCGTTAGCACATCTTGTGCTGCTGGGTGACGGTGAGCTGATGGATGCCATGAAAGAAAAAGCAAGTAATCTTGGAATAAAAGATCGAGTGACATTTGTTGGAAATGTAGGCAATGCAAATGAGTGGTATCAGGCATTTGACTGCTTTATACTGCCATCGGTATGGGAGGGACTCCCTGTTGTTGGCGTTGAGGCTCAGGCGGCAGACTTGCCATGCATTTTTTCTTCTGCTGTAACACGTGAGGTTGGTTTGTCAGATCGTGCAAAATTTATCCCGCTTACAGCAGAAATTTCGATTTGGGCAACTGAAATATGTAATGCCTTACAGCAGAATGAACGTAACGATAACACAAAGTTGATAACGGAACATCACTACAACATTGAAATTGAGGCTAAAAAATTGCAGGAGCAGTATTTACAGTTGGCTGGAGAAGTGGAATGAAAATAGGAATTTTAACACATCAATACATCAATAATTACGGCGCATTTTTACAGGCATGGGCATTACGGGAAGCAATTGCAGAATTGTTTCCGAATGATGAAGTACAAATCATAGATTATGTAAATCTGAAGCATTTTATCATCAATGCTGGTGGATGGTTCCGATTTTATAAAAATAAAGAGTCGTTAGCCGATTGGGTACAGAAAATCAGGCTACCTATAACATTTGCAAAAGCTCGAAAGAAATATATGAATCTCACGCCTATATGTTATAAGGCAAAAGATATCGAAAAGCTCGGACTAGACTACGTTGTAGTTGGCAGTGACGAGGTGTGGAATTATCGAGAAACCAAGAGCAATGCAAGGGTTAAGTTCGGCATTGGATTAAATAACGAGAAATTGGTTGCCTATGCACCAAGTGTGGGGCAAACGCATGAATTAAATGTTCCAGAATATGTAAAAGAGGGAATCTTGCAGTTTAAAGCAGTTTCCGCAAGAGATCAACTAACAGAGCAATTAGCAGAAGAAATTCGCAACGAAGGAATTGAGCGAGTTACAGACCCAACATTTCTTGTACATATTCCAGATGAGATAGTTTCGAGCGTGTCACAACCGTATATGCTGTTTTATTATTGTGATGGTTTGCCTGAGGCAGAAAAGCAGAGACTTATTGACTATGCTCATCAAAATGGAATGGCTGTGTATGGAGCAGGTGAATGTGATAAACGGTATTCGGATATAACCGTAAATCTCACACCTTTCCAATGGGTCTGGATGTTCCGAAACGCTGCTTGTGTAGTAACCGGAACTTTTCATGGAGCCGTGTTCTCTATGTTGAATCATCGTCAGTTCGCTTGTTATTTGACGAATCCGAGCAGAATACGAAAAGTATCATCGCTTCTTGAAGAATTCGGTTTGATGGATAGGCGCTGCGAAGGAAAAGCGTCTGAAATTATTAAAACACTTGCTAATGAGATAGACTATATTACGGTAGAAAAAAAATTTGAAGAGCGAAGAAATAAGAGCAAAGAGTTTCTTAGAAGAGCGATTCAGTAGTTAACTAAGATAAAAAATATACAGGCTGGATGGAATTATGGGAATAGAACTTTTTGAAAATAAAAAATCGTGTTGCGGCTGTGGTGCGTGCGCAAATATATGTCCCAAAGGGGCAATTACAATGAAACCGGATAAATGGGGATATGCCTATCCAGTTGTCGATTCGAGTCGTTGCGTTTCATGTGGGGCATGCAAAAAAGTGTGCTCGTATCAAAATGGCATTTCATTGCATGAACCGATTCGTGCTTATGCGGCAGTAAATAAAACGCAGCAGCAGCTTGAAAAATCAGCTTCTGGCGGTGCCTTTTCTGCGGTCGCAGCATACTTCTTGAAAAACGAAAGCGTAGTATACGGTGCTGCACTTGACTTTGAAGGAGGGCATCCAATAGCTCACTTGGTTGGGATTGATGATGCAAGTCAATTATGGCGACTTCAAGGATCAAAGTATGTCCAAAGCGCTGTCGAGCAAACATATAAGCAGGCAAAACAAAATTTGGATGCAGGGAAAAAGGTCCTTTTTTCAGGGACACCGTGTCAAATTGCGGGGCTGTATGGATATCTGAAAAAAGAATATGCCAATCTTTGGACAATTGATGTGATATGCCATGGTGTTCCAAATTTAAAATTTTTTGATGATTATCTCAGTATAGAAGGAAAAAAACGAGGTGGAGTCCCGACTGGTTATTCTTTCCGTGATAAAAAACGTGGCTGGGGAATGAACGCAAGACTGGACCTGAGATATTTATCGGGCAAAGAAAAAAGTACTTATATCCCGGCAAGACTAACATCATATAACACATTGTTCTTAGATGGTGATGTCTACAGAGAAAATTGTTATGCATGCCCGTATGCACGTAAAGAGCGCGTATCTGATATGACGATTGGGGATTTCTGGGGAATTGAACGAGAGCACCCTGAGTTGTTAAAACAGAGCGAGTTTGATGAAAAAAAGGGAATCTCCTGCATTCTGGTAAATACTCAAAAAGCTGCTGAATTGTGTGAAAAGCTGTCAGATAGGATGTATTTATATGAAAGCTCGTTCATGAAGATTGCAAAGAAAAATGGGCAGCTTGATCATCCATCGGCTAAATCTGAACGTCGGAAGACTGTTATGGAAATCTATAAAAAATTCGGATATGATGGTGTGGAAAAATGGTTTCGTAAAAAATACAAGAAGCAAATTATTATGCACAGAGTTTATAATGCGATTCCGAGAAAATTGAGGGTGGCATTGAAAAATGCGATAAAAAATAGAAAGGATAAATTGGATTATGTCGGCTAATCATATGAATCTAAAAAGAATATCACATCGTATAAAAGAAGAGTTTGAATCAACGATAGAGGTTGCAAAAGTCGTGGGAATTAAGGGGGCATTTGCAACTTTTAGAGGTAAGGTGGATATTCAGATTATGGTTCATAATGGACATATAGAATATCCTAGGATAAAAAAGCACCTGATGCAAAAGCATGAGGCTATGAATGCTTATTTTGCAAAGGTGTTTACAGAGATGACGGCCGAACGCATTGGAACACTCGACATTCCAAAACAGGATGAGAACTATAAGGATTGCATATGGATTTGCTGGTGGCAAGGACTGGGAAATGCACCTGAAATTGTAAAAAGATGCGTGGCATCTATTCAAAAACATGCCGGGAACCATAAAGTCATCATGATTACCGATGAAAACTATAAGGAATTTATCAGCTTTCCGGCGTGGATTGAAGAAAAATACGCGAGAGGAATTATCACCAAAACTCATCTTTCGGATTTGTTGAGAATTTCTCTTTTAGCACGGTATGGTGGAGTTTGGTTGGATTCTACATTCTTTTGCACAGGGGATTTGGAGCCGTGCTTTAAATCATCAATATGGTCTATTAAGCGCCCGGATTACCGCCATGTTTCTGTTTCTTGTGGAGAGTTTGCAAATTACTCATTCGGATGTACATCTGAATACCGGAAGGTTTTTGCCATTCTGCGGGAATATCTTTTGGATTACTGGAAGCAATATGATTATATGGTAGATTATTTGTTCCTGGATTACTTGATTGTCCTTGCAAGAAAACAAAATGCTTATGTAAATCAGGCATTTAATGAAATTATTCCAAACAATAAAAATTGTGACGAACTTTTGAAAATACTGGGGACAGTTTACAATTCTGAAGACTGGGAAAAGCTTAAAGAAAATACAACGTTGTTTAAGTTGACGTGGAAGATAAACTTTCAGAAAGTTATAGACGATAAAAATACATATTGGGGAAAAATGCTAGGTGGAGAACTTTGCTAATGGAGTGTGTTTGATAGTTTGAACTGAAAATTATAGAGAAGATAGATTAGAAAACTGGGGAGAGATAGATGATTCCAAAGGTTAGTATTGTTGTGCCCATGTATGGAGTGGAGCAATTTTTAAATAAATGTGTCGATAGTTTGTTAGTGCAATCATTACACGATATTGAGATTATTTTAGTTGATGATGGATCACCGGATAGATGTGGAGAAATTGCAGAAGAATATGCGACAAAGGATAATCGCATTAAAGTGATCCATCAGAAAAACAGCGGACTTGGTCCTGCACGAAATACAGGAATGGCAGCCGCAAAAGGCGAATATATAGGATTTGTAGATTCGGATGATTGGACAAATGCTTGTATGTTTGAAATGCTTTATAATGCGGCAAAACAAAATGATGCAGATATTGCTGTTAGTGGACATTGTGATTGGAGATATGGAAAGGTAATAAGAACAAAACGACATCCATTAGCAGGTAGTACGGTAACAAAACGATCCGAAATCGATGAAATACGGAAAAATTTATATGGTCGTAGCATCAATGATAAGGAAACAGAAGCTTTTCCAATGTCTGTTTGGATCGCAATATATAAAAAGACATTGATTGACAATTATCACTTGAATTTTCAAAATATTATTTCGGAGGATGTTATATTTAACATCTCGGCGTACAAATTTGCAAGGAAAATCACATTTACAGGTGATACAGATTATTGCTATCGAAATGAAAACCAAGCATCTATAATGCGAAGTTTTTCGAAAAGCAAATTGAAAAAATATGAAGACTACTTAGTGGCCTTAAAAGAAATAGCAGAACAGGAAAATGATCCGGATTGTCTTATGCGTGTAAAGAGGGCATCGATGAATATTTGTAGGTTGTACGTTGGACAGGTTGCTGATTCATCGATTTCACTCAAAGAAAAAAAGACTTTTGTTGATGCATATGCCAAATCCAAGGTGATTCAAGAGTGCTGGAAAGGGTATCCTGTTGATACTTTGCCTTTACAGCAAAGAATCTTTCAGGTGGCAGTGCAGAAAGGTCACTATGGAGTAGCATTGCTATTAAATGATATTAGGCAGATCTTGAAAAAGAATCTTAAAAAATGAACGAGATCTCGTGAGGAGAAAATTAAATGACAAGGAATGAATTGAAAAGTATCATAGAAAAGGATGCGGCTTTTTATAATTCTTATTCTAAAAAAGCACATATTAAAATGATTTTAACTAATAGTCATTTCTATGTAATTAACAAGTATATGAGATTACTGAGATATGAAGAATATTATCGCAAAAAATCTGCGGGGGGGGGAAACTTCATGTATTCAATAAAGTGATGGAGTTCATATATTCGAGAAGAAAAAATAAATTAGGAAACACACTTGGATTCTATATTAATCCGAATACTCTTGGAGCGGGAACAATTATTTACCATCATGGCTCAATCATCATTAATAGTGATGCTGTAGTAGGATGTGGATGCAAATTACACGGAAATAATTGCATTGGTAATGATGGAGTATCGTTGAAGGCACCCCACATTGGAAATAATGTTGAAATTGGATTTGGGGCGTCTATTATCGGTGATGTGACGATAACTGATGATGTTAAAATTGGTGCAGGAGCTGTTGTGGTTAAAAGCTGCTTAAAAAAGGAGCCTGTCTTGTAGGCGTGCCAGCAAAAGAAGTATAGTAGCAACATTTTGCTTTGGAATTCTATGACAAAAATCCAGGTGTATTCTTTAAATGGAGATGGAATACATGCTGTTAAAACAATTATTGAAGAAAGCTATTTATAGAGAAAAAAGTTCTTCGGAAAATTATATTAATTGGTTGCGTAGACAAGGTGTAACAATTGGTAAAGGGTGCACAGTTTATGATCCGAGATCTACACATATTGATACTCAAAATCCTGGAATGCTTGAAATCGGAGATTATGTCAGAATTACAGCTGGAACAACAATTTTGACACATGATTACAGTTTGTCAGTTTTAGCATGTGTCGAAGGCGATATAGTTGGAAGCGTTGAGAAAACGACTCTTGGTTCTAATATTTTTATTGGGAGAAATGCTATAATCTTGAAAGGTGTAACGATAGGAAATAATGTAATTATCGGGGCGGGAGCTGTTGTGACAAAAGACTGTGATAGTAATAGCGTTTATGCAGGAGTTCCGGCACTTAAAATTTGTACGATAGAATCGCTTTATAAAAAGAGAAAAGAAGACGAATTGAAAGCCGCTAAAAGTGTTGCGATAGCCTATTATGAGAAGTTCCATAAAAAACCAGATGAAAAAGTATTAAGAGAGTATCAAATGATATTTACAGATAGAAATAAGATACCGGAGTCATTAGAAATGCTGATGAAAGATACATCAGTAGAAGAAACATGCAAAATGTATTATAAGGAATCTAAACCTCAATTTTCAGATATTGATAGCTTTTTGAAATGGTGTGGGATAGAAGAGGAGAAATGATACGTGGATAAAATTAGCGTTATAATGAGTACATATAAGGAACCCATTGAATGGATACGAAGGGCAATAGAGTCAATTTTAAACCAAACATATAAAAATTTGGAATTTATAATTGTTGTAGATGCTCCTACGTATAAAGAGTTGATTTCTTTACTGAATAACTACAAAGATAAGGATGATAGAGTTAAAGTTGTAGTTAATGATTCCAATATTGGATTAGTAGAAAGCTTAAATAAAGCGTTATCATTATGCAATGGTAGTTATGTGGCAAGAATGGACGCTGATGATATATCGTTGCCGGAAAGATTAATTCGTCAGATTGAGTATATGAACAAAGAAAAATATGATCTTGTAGGATGCTTCTATGAAGTCTTTTATGAGGAGAGAGTTTTACGCATAGCTGAAGTGGCAAAAACTAGTGAGGTATGTGCTAAAATTCTTCAATATGAGAGTTGTTCAGCACATCCAGCATGGCTAGTGCGAAAGAAAGTATTTGATGAGCTTGGAGGATATAGGAATTTTGATGCATGCGAAGATTATGATTTTCTTATAAGAACGTCATTGGCTGGGTATAAAATTGGAAATGTACCTGAAGTCCTCTTCCGATATAGAGATAATCCTAAAAGTATTTCTCATGAGAAAAGCGGAAAGCAATATGCCATAACACAATTGCTAGCAGAAAATTATAGGGGTGGAAGAGAAACCCAAATAGATGAATATCAGTCATATTTGTCAAGCTCGAAATACAAAAAAATCCAAGAAACATATAAAAACATAGCAGACATAGATAGAAAACGATTTTTGGCAGATAATAAGCTAAAAAAAGTGACGTGTTTATGCAGGCTACTTTGCTTTCGCGAGTTTAGAAGAATGAAAGGCATAAGACGAAAGATTAATCAATGGAAGACAATAGAGCGAGTATAAACAGCATTAATATATTTATTGCACACGATATGGGGCAAATAGAAAAAATAATGTATTCTGTTATTTGTAAAATGTTTATATTTGATGAATTATAAAGTGACATTAGGGACAAGTTAATTACCGTTATGTAAAAAAGGAAAGCATGAAGATGAAGATTGAAATAAAAAAAAGCAATATACTTCCATTTTTAGCTGTGGGTACATTGTTTTATTCTTTGTTTCCTATATATATATGGGGAACTGCAATGGCAGCAAATTCAAGGACTATAGCGGTCTGCTTAGGGACGGCTTATATATTAACAAATATAAATATAATTAAATGCAAAAAATATGTATGGCATTTGATGTATATAGCCGTTATAGTACTGAGCTCTTATTTTAATTATCCGCATACATCTGTAAATAATATACTAAATATTATTATACCTGGACTATTTGTTTTGAATATTTTTTTAATACCGGATGTGCTAGTTTCAATAAAAAAGGAAAAAGAACTAATAAAATGGCTTACATTTTATTCGTTGATTTGGCTTGCCTTTTTAACGGTGTCGGTTTATATACAAGTGGGAATTGACGCTGGAGAGTATAATCCGTATTTTATTGGAAATAAATTTAATGCATCATATTTTTATATTATTCTGACCTGCTTGTTTGATTTGAAGCGAATGAGAAACCCAAATAAAAAAACGCGTTTGTTATGGGGGCTTTGCTGGCTTTTTTCTCTGATAACAGTATTAATAATGAAATGCTCGACAGCAGTTATTATGTTGCTGGTCATTAGCATATTGCATTTTTGCGTAAGCAAAAAGAACTTCATATTAAAGCATATCAAGTTCATTATATTTGCACTAATAATTTTTACAACAGCAATTATCTTGAAATTTGATGATATAATTTCATCACAAATAGTAAGCGCATTCTTACATGATGTTGGTGAAGTTGGAACTATTGAGAGCAGAGCAAAGATTTATACTTATTTGCCGAATATAATAAGCCAAAAGATGTGGCTTGGATATGGATACAATTCAAATATTGTGGCAAAAGTGATTGCAGGAAATGCACAAAACGCTTTGCTTCATATAATTGTTCAATTTGGCGTTATTGGAGCGGTTGCGTTTATTATGATGACAATATCATCCATTAAATCTGCAATCAAAAAAAATGGTTATGACATAAGACCTGTAATTTATTATATAATAGCATTTATTTTTGCTGGAGTCATTGAAATTACTTTTGGTTTTTATTTTTATTTCTTATTGTCGCTTTTGATAATTGAAAATAGAAAAGAGGTGGCAGAAAATGGATGATTTAATATCGGTGATTGTTCCGGTTTATAATGCGGAAAATACGATAGAGAAAACGGTTGATTCTCTGCAACAACAAGAGTATACATCTATAGAAATTATATTGGTAAATGACGGCTCTACAGATAGCTCAAAAGAAATATGTGAAAATTTACAAAAAAGAATCACAGGATTGGCAGTATACTCTATAAAAAACAGTGGACCATCGGCGGCCAGACAATATGGTTTGGATCGTGCAAAAGGAAAATATGTAGTGTTTTGTGATGCAGATGATACAATGGAAAAAACAATGATAAGTACATTGAGTCGTTTCATGCATGAAATGAAATGCCAACTATCAGTTTGTTCGTTTGACAATGGAGCTACCAATAAAGTAGCATCAGTTGATGGCGATATTGAGGCTTGGAATCAAATAGAAGCCATTCAACACTGTTTAACAGATGGTACAGTTGGCGGCTTTTTGTGGAACAAGATGTTTGATTTAAGAATAATTAGGAAATATAATATTCGCTTTGACGAGCAAGTATATTATTGTGAGGATATGGAGTTCGTTGTTGAGTATCTATTACATTGCAAGAAAATTGTGTATATTAGGAAAGCTTTGTACAACTATATTTATCAAGAAGGCAGCTTGTCCGCTGGTGATTTTTCATGGAAAAAGTTAACTAATGTTTTGGCTAGAGCAAAAATATTGAATTTACTAAAGGACACAAACCTACACGCGGTAATTCCATTGGCGCAAAAAGAATTGGTATTACAGTCTGTTTATGCAGGTCGTTCAATTGAAAAAGCTGGTGCTTCGAAGGTGGAGAATGTTACAGAAAAACAGTTTCAAGCAATAACTAGCGCAATAACGCAAAATTGCCGTAAATATGGATGCAGTGTTTTGCTAAATGAAAAGTGTTCAATAAAAGATAAGATAAATATTATAAGGTTTGGTTTTTTGAAAAAATGGAAAAGAAATTAAAAGAAAACGTTGCAATAGTAACGATTATCAGTAATAACTATGGAAATAGATTGCAGAATTATGCATTACAAGAAACTTTAAAGAAACTTGATGCCCATGTTGAAACGATACCGATTAGAATAAAGTACGATATAAAAGGAAAGATAAAACTTTGGATAAAGACTGTTGCGTCTGGTTTTATAAAAAAGTATTCAGATGTTTGTTGGGGAATATTTGATCAAAATATAAAATGGAGTAAGTACACGATAGAGAGTTCTAATATCAGCGAACATTATAATTATTTTATTGCTGGAAGTGATCAAATCTGGAATCCGTTATTTGAGTGCAATTCTGATAGAGAATTTCTTACTTTTACAGCAAACGAAAAAAAATTTGTTTATGCTGCTAGTATTGGCTTAGATGAATTGCCCATTAATGAGATGAATAGGTATCGAAAGTATATTTCATCGTTTAAAAATGTATCGGTTCGAGAGAAAACGGCAGCTGATATTATTGAAAACTTGGGATGCGCTAGACCAAAAGTGGTATTAGACCCTACAATGCTTTTAAATGAAGAAGATTGGAAGAAAATTGTTAATCAAAGTAAGCTGAGGATAAAAGGACGATATGTTGTAGCATATTTTCTTGGGATTCGCACGGCAGAATATGATGCGTATATTACTCAAAAATCAATAGAAATGAAGGCGGATTTGATCGATATTGCGCAGCTTCCCCAAGATCAAAAAAGAAAAATCGGTCCGGCAGAATTTGTTTCACTAGTATATTATAGTGAGGCCGTATTCACAGATTCTTTTCACGGCACAGTATTTTCAATACTTTTCCATAAGCCGTTTATTGTGTTTGAGAGACCGTATGAAGATGGTTATGGTAAAATGTCTTCAAGGCTGGATACATTACTTGAGACATTTGAATTAGAAAAACATAGGGTGAGTTGTATGGAGCAACTTTCAAAAATTCAGATGGATTGTGATTCCTCAAAAGTAAATGAGATACTTGAAAAAAGGAAGAAAGATTCAGTGAACTTTTTAAGGGAAGCACTGAATAGACAAGAATAAGAGGTTCAGTTGTGGCAAAGATAGAGAGAACAAAGAATGCAACTAGAAATATTATATTTGGAGTTATACTAAAGGTGTATCAGATACTTGTGCCATTTTTAATGCGCACAGCTATGATTTACCTTATGGGAGTTCAGTACTTGGGACTGAATTCTTTATTTGCTTCTGTTCTGCAGGTTCTTAATCTAGCAGAACTGGGTGTTGGATCAGCAATGATTTATAGTATGTATAAGCCGATTGCGGAAGACAACAATACAGCTATATGCGCATTGATGAAGTTATATAGAACCTATTATAGAATAATTGGATTTATTATTGCTGCAGTGGGGCTGGCTCTTACTCCATTTATTCCTAAACTGATTTCCGGGGATGTCCCACAGGGGATAAACATATATGTGCTCTATCTCCTGAATTTGGGTGCAACCGTACTTTCCTATTGGTTATTTGCTTATAAAAACAGTATTTTGCAGGCACATCAGAGAGTGGATGTTGTAAGCAAAGTGACGCTTGTTACAAGTACGGTTCAATATGCATTGCAGCTACTTGTGTTATGGGCATTTAAAAACTATTATTTGTATGTAGTAGTTTTACTGGCGATCCAGGCTCTAACCAATATAACAACCGCAATTTGCGCGGATAAGTTATATCCACAATTCAAACCAGCCGGTCAGGTTGCAACGGAAGAAAAGAAAGCTATTAATGGAAGAATCAAAGACCTCTTTACTTCAAAGATTGGTAGTATTATATATGATTCTGCGGATACGATCGTGATTTCTTCCTTTTTGGGACTTACTGCATTAGCGGTATATCAGAATTATTTTTATATTCTCAACGCTATTACTAGTTTGATTACAGTTGTTTTCTTTGCCTGTACAGCGGGAATAGGAAATAGCATTGTTGTGGAAACAAAGGAGAAAAACTACAGGGATTTTAATAAGTTCACCTTTATTATCTGCTGGGGGGCTGGATTCTGTTCGGTGTGTCTACTTTGCCTGTATCAGCCTTTTATGGAACTGTGGGTTGGTAAGAATCTGATGCTTTCTTTCTCAGCAGTTATTTGTTTTGTAGTGTATTTCTTTGTAAGGCAGATGAATTCTCTTTTTAATATGTATAAAGACGCATCCGGAATGTGGCATGAAGACCGTTTCCGACCATTGGTTGCGGCATTAACAAATTTGATTCTAAACCTAATCCTTGTTCAGTTTATTGGCATTTATGGCATTTTGATTTCGACTGTTGTTGCTATTATTTGCGTTGGAATGCCATGGCTTTTGCACAATCTATTTACTGTGATTTTTGAAAGAAAGTACCTTCTGGATTATTTGAAAAAACTTTTATACTATTGCATCATCATCCTTATCAGTTGCGTTGTAACTTATGCTATTTGTGCAAAAATCAACTTTGGATTGCTCACGACACTTATCGTTCGAGGTATTGTGTGCGTTTTGATTCCGAATGTTATTTATTTGGCTGCTTATAAAAAGAAAATGGAATTCAAGGATTCTCTTACTTTGATAAACAAAATGACTAAGGGAAAACTAAAGGGTCTTTTTTCTAAATTAGGGATGACAGAATGCTAAAAAGGAAAGGAGTTTGTACGTGGAACCGATGAAAGTATATGCAGGGTACAGTAAGAATCAAGATATGCGTATGAGTAGCTCTTCCGGAGCGGTCTTTTCTTCTTTGGCAGGGTATGTGCTTAAACAGCAGGGCATCGTATATGGCGTAAAAATGTCAGAAGATTGCTATTCAGCAGAGTTTACACGAGTATCAGATAGTTTGGAACTTGCTAAACTTCGAGGCTCAAAATATTTACAGGCTAAAGTTGGAAATACATATAAACAGGTCAAGGAAGATTTATTGGCAGATAAGCTGGTTCTGTTTAGTGGTACAGGATGCCAAGTAAATGGACTCAAAGCTTTTTTGGGAAAAGAATATAGTAATCTGCTATGTGTAGACGTGATTTGTCATGGAGCCCCTTCTCCAGCGTTGTGGAGAAAGTATGCTGAGCATCAGGAACAAAAGGTAGGCGGAAAACTGAGAGGCATTAATTTTCGGTGCAAAGATGACAGTTGGACAGATTTTGGCATGAAAGAAGTTTTGGATGGAATACCACAGGGGAACCAGAAGAAAATCTACGTCTCAAAAGATAAAGATCCGTATATGACAATGTTTTTACGCGACTATTGTCTTAGACCATCATGTTATGAATGTACAGCAAAAAATGTAAAGAAAGCAGACATGACGATTGCCGATTTTTGGGGAATCAATGATGTGGCTCCTGAAATGAATGATGGAAATGGAACGTCTCTTATCTTGATTCGGACAGATGCTGGAAGAAAAATATTTGAGAAAATTGCTACCGATTTCCAGTTGAAAGAAGTTTCATATGAAGATGGCGTGCGGAGTAATCCGGCAGAATACAAGTCATGTGCTAGGCCAATTCAGAGAAATACTTTTTTTGATGATATGCAAAGTATGAAATTTGAAGAGCTCGAAAAGAAGTATGCTGCGCCGATAAAAGTCCCGCTTAAAACCAAAGTAAAAAATATAATTAAATCCATGCTCCGAGTAATCGGGGGGGGGCAGAGAGTATAAACACAATGAAGAATATGGACTACTCTTTGTATTTCGTGTTTGATTGTCAGGAGAAGAAAGATGAAGGAAGCACCAGTATTATATAAAAGAAAAGAAGAATGCTGTGGATGTACTGCCTGTTATGCAATCTGTTCGAAAGAAGCTATCTCTATGGTAGAGGATGAAGAAGGATTTGAGTATCCTCAGATTGATGAAAGTAAGTGTGTGCGTTGCTATCAATGCATTAAGGTATGTCCGATAAAAGCAGCAAAAGCACAATAAGAGGATAGAAAAATAAACACAGCATTACTTATTATGGCGGCCGGAATCGGCAGCCGATTTGGAACAGGAATAAAACAGTTGGAGCCGGTCGATGATGCAAACCATATCATCATGGGCTACTCAATCCATGATGCAATTGAAGCTGGTTTCAATCATGTGGTGTTTATCATTCGTAAGGATATCGAGAAGGAGTTCAAAGAGGTTATCGGTGATCGCATTGCCTCCATTTGCTCTTCTCATAACGTAACAGTGGATTATGCATTCCAGGATATTAATGATATCCCTGGCACTCTGCCGGAAGACCGTACAAAGCCGTGGGAAACTGGTCAAGCTGTGCTTGCAGCAAAGAAAGTTCTTGATACACCGTTCATTGTGATCAATGCAGACGATTACTACGGCAAGGAGGGCTTTAAGGCTGTCTATGAGTATCTGGTGAATGGCGGAAAGTCCTGTATGGCTGGCTTCGTGCTGAAGAATACTCTGTCCGATAATGGTGGCGTGACCCGTGGCATCTGCAAGATGGATGAGAATGGAAACTTGACCGAGGTTGTTGAGACAAAGAATATCGCCAAGACTGCAGATGGAGCAGAGGCAGATGGCGTGGTTGTTGATGTAAATTCTCTGGTATCCATGAATATGTGGGGCTTGACTTCTGATTTCTTGGACGTGCTGGAGAAAGGTTTCAAAGAGTCCTTTGAGAAAGAAGTACTGGGCAATCCGCTGAAAGCAGAGTATCTGATCTCTATCTTCATCGGCGAACTGCTGGAGCAAGGAAAGATGTCAGTGAAAGTTCTGAAAACCAACGATACATGGTATGGTATGACCTACCATGAAGATGTCGCAGCAGTAAAGGACAGCTTTAAGAAGATGCTGGAGAACGGTGTGTACAAGGCTGATCTATTCAGTGATCTGTAATGGAAGCAATAAAGGTATTAACCAAAATCCTCACAAACATCCTGACTGCTTTGTACGAGCCGTTTGGGTTTTCACTCCTGCTGTCATTTCTGGCAATGTTTTTCTACCTATATGCGTATGAGTCTAGTGATATTTGTACATAGGATACTCATCCAATGGACAAATTTTTTGCGGATGTGCAGATATAGAAAATTCTGTAAAACATAGCTGTATAAATGTAAAGTAGATATGGGGGAAATCATGAAGGATATATTTCATTTTTTATATGAGCAGTTTTCAAATTTCTTTGATCCGAATAAAGCATTAGAGGCATTTCTGATCAGCCTGGTTCCGGGATTGATATGTACATTTATTGGTGGCAGACGATATGAACGTCACAAGAGTAATAAGATTCAGGCTGACCGGGTGCAGGGAAATATTTGTCAGAATGTAAGAAATGGTGCGGACAAACAAAAGAATGAGAAACAGACAAATAGTACAGAGAAGAACACAATTATGGTACAAAAGGTAAAGGGGGATATCTGGCAGGATGTGGAACGATAAACAAAAGACGAAGAACCAAATTCGTATAGGAGAGATGCATGGAGATATCGTGCAGGGAAGTACGATTATAGATAATTCAGTTCACTATACTGTGCTTCAGGATCCGGCAGATGTAATTTGTGAATTGAAAGGAGATCCGGCCGCGCTTCAGAAGTTTATGAGGAATATGAATGGATCTTTGGAGAAGAGTCATGCACTGTATCCATATTACGGAGTTGGTATACAGGAGTGTGAAGGTGAAAATTATCTGTATAGTAAAGCGTTGATACCGGAAGCAAAAGAGAGGTATCCGGAGTCCGTAAAAGGTTAGTTTACGATTACTGTTCCGGAAGGAATTTCATTGGATGATTATAAGAGACAATCTTATATATCACAGACCCCGATTCCCATTGATAAAGCAGTCATTACAAAGATGTTAGGGGATGATCCGGATCCTTTTCAAGAAGGTTTTCAGAAAGAAATGAGCGAAGCTCATTTTGAGATTGTTCCGGAACCATTACCAAAGCCGATTGAATGTGAACTTGGCGTTCCCGGATGGAATGATACATATCAGTTGTCATACCAGATACAGCCGGTAGATCCGGCTGCACATATTTTACATCTTGTAACAGAACAGATACATGAGGGCTTCTTGTCTGAAATAATATTTCACCCTGACACAGGAGAGATGAATTTTTCGTATAAGATCAATTGTCAGACGTGGAGAGAATGTAGGAAATTTCTTGAATTTGAGATGGCGGCTGTTCGTGGAGCTACCATGTCTATTCGGGTAAAGAAGGATAATCAGGAGCTGATGTCATCGGTACTTGAACATTCGATATCCGGCTGCAGTATGAAGGATCTGCAAAATGAATTAGATATGATCAAAGCGGTTATGTTGGTAGAAGCACAGTATGGTGTGACATTTTCTGTTAGTGAACCATTAAAAAAGGAAGATCTGGCAGCTATCCATTTCTTGGCAAACAGTATTCGAGGAATACCGGAGAATTGCACATGGGAATCCTTTAAGATGACAGCCAGATTTCAGAATCAGGCAGCTTCAGAAGATGAATTTCGAAAGGCGGGGATAGATATTCAATATCGTGTTCTCGTAGATCTGACAATCCAGAACGTGGAACTGAAACAGATTCCTATAAGGGTGAATCTTCAAAATGCAAAGCTCAAGGATCCTGACAAGGCGATTGTTGATTGGAAGAATGCACAGCTGCAGGAAGATAAATCAATCGAGCTTGAATTTGTCGCATGTTCCGGTAATGACAAGACCATAAGAATTGCGGAGTGTTGAGCCGGCAGGATAGATGGTTTATATTATGAGATAAGTGTGTTGTAAAAGAAAGAAGGGAGAATATGTGCGGAAGAGGATAGTAGATAATAGAATATCATTGGTCATTTCACTTGCATTTGTTCTGATTACTTTATGTATATTGTTCTACCTGACATTCCAGACACCGGATGATACGGTTGCCCTTTCGGAAAGAGTAGGACATTTGCCTTTTGTGGAAAATTTCCTTAATTGGGTCGGCGTATTTGTTGATTGGTCAGTACGTCAGTGGGCGCATGTATTTGAATTCCTGATCATTGGTATGTGTGTTAGTATTTTTTATAAATTTGCAACGGAGAATATATGGACTATGTTGGTGTTGGCAGTATTAACTTGTATTTGTATATCATTGTGCGATCAGTCAGTTAGGATATTCATTGCCGGAAGACATTTTGATTCCTTTGATCTGGCGTTGGATGCGCTGGGGTATGTGAGTGCTATCATGATTGTGAGCATATGCAGAGGTATATATAGATTGGTGGTTAATAGAGATAAATGAGATTGAGCTGGAACGGCGGAAACTTGGAGTGGAGAGGGGAGGCTGGGCTAGCTTTTTTATTAGGGTATCGATATATGGGGCATTTACAATATTTATCTGTATATATTGGGCAGGAGTAATGATATTATTTCATTATATTAAATTAATATTGTCAGACAGATTTTAGTTTGAATCAATGTTTATTTCTGTTGTGAGAATTTTGCAATACATATTAGCAAAAGAATAGAAATAGATATAATACATTTGTTGATGCTGAAAATACTGTTGTAACCATAAAAGTGTATAACATCGGGGCTATGCAAGAACTCATGAACAAAAATTATTAAGAGGAGGATAGTATATGGACTTAACATGGATGAACAATGGATTTATTTGTAAGGATTTGTATGCACCGTTTGTGTTGGAAAAGGATTCAGATTATCTTGATGATCTGAAAAAGAAATATGAGATTGTGCTTAAACAAGCAGGAGATGCAGAAGCTGATAGGGAGAGTCTTAAGATACTTAAAAAGTTCAAAAATAAGATATTGGAGGCATTAAAGTATTATTATCAAGCAGATATTGAAAAATGTAATACGATCATAAGAAATCTTATCAAGGATATAGGTGAAAATTCATTTGCAGTTAGTTCATTGAATGAGAGCTGTGCTTTCCCTGGTATTTCGGGAACAGAGATACAGTTTTTTAGAGGTCGAACGGGAAATCCTTCTAATGCTTATTTAGCAAAAGATATGCTACATTTACCATTAAAATTAAGAGCAAAGTCGGGCAATTATCGTTTTAGTATTCCGGGAAATCCTAGTTTATATTTGGCAAATTCTTCATATGGATGCTGGATAGAAATGGGTTTTCCACCTGAAAATGATTTTAATGTGTCGCCAGTTCTTCTGGATGGAACGCAAAAAGTTTTTAATCTAGCGGTTTCTATAAGAAATTTTCATGCTTTGAACAATTTTGAAGAAAGTAGAGTTCATTGTTGGTTGAAACTATATATGCTCACAATCGCTACTTCATACAGAATTAAAGAAACGGGAAGAACATTTAAGTCAGAGTATATTATTTCACAATCGATAATGATGGCATGTAAAAGATTGGGATATGATGGAGTAGCATATTATTCTAAAAGAGTTTATGATGAGACATTTGCGCAATGCGCAATTAATCTTGCACTTTTTGTAGATTATAAGGGTGATTACTCAGAGCTTATTAAGCATATGAAAATGGATGACGCATTTAACTATGCTTTGTACAAGCAATTGTGTGCATCACTTACATATAGAGATTATGAATTGCGTTGCGCATCAACGGAATTTATTACGAATATAGGAAATTATGATAGACAGTATCCTTATGTGGAAACCAAATATGCTGCCTTCGATAAATTTCTGTTTACATCATGGAAAAACAAACCGGATGGAAAAGGAAAAGATCAGATTCCGTGGGGCGTATCAATTAATTAGTATTTTTGTTATATTGCCCTTATCATTTCATAGCACTAGTCTCATAAACGAAATGTTAATATTCAAATACAGGTTTGTGAGTGATAGTTTGTAGGTTAAAGTGAGTTTTTGTATCAAGAATATAGACGTTCTTGGTAATAATAAGATGTGTTATTTGTAACACATAAGGAGTTTGCAGAGAAAAGTTGTTCCAAATTTTATTTGGTATGAATGTGAGTGCAGTTAACATGTCGAATGATGTTGACTTTGCGTATAAATAGGGGTAATATGTAAAATATAAATAATCGAATAGAGGGGGGATTTCTTTATGCTTTTTAAGGGACAAATCTAATTAAAATCCATCAAGAGAAAATATATAAATTAATATAAGAAAAAGAGGACTTTATGAATAATAATCAAGCAATGATAAGTGCTGTTATGTTAGAATCAATGTGGGCGAGTCGAAAGAAAGATATGGTAGATTTGATATCACCATTTATATTATATGCAACAGGGACGTTGACAGCACCTGGAGAACAAATAGATACAAAGAAGGTTTTGGATTATGTTCAAAAGAATTTTGCATATCCTGATATGCCAGAGGAAATTATAAAGAGAGGGTTGGAAAGATCATCCAAGATAAGTAGAAAAAAGTTAAAATATTATCTGACAGAAAACCTGGATTCAGAAGTTGAAAATATGTCGCTTCGGAGTCAAAAATGTGAACAATCAATAGACGATTTGGGGAAAGAGCTATCAGAATATTTGAATATGCATTGTAAAGTTAGAGGGCATAAGTTAAATCCAAATGATGCAGTAAATATGTTACATCAGTTTTTTTCAAGATATGGTTTACAGGTAGGAATTGAAAGCTTAGCTGATGTACATATTTCGCCTAAGGAATACGAGATAGACTATTATATAGCACAGTTTATTTTTGAAAATAAAGATAGGGATAATGCAATATATTAGAAAATTATTGATCTTGTAAAAGGCTATTTTTTAAGATTAGCTATATATATTCAACCTACAGATGGTAATATTGCTTCCGCTACATATAAAGATACCATTTTTATTTATGACACACCATTATTGCTAGATTTATTAGGATATAGTGGAAAGGAAAGGGAAGATAGTGCATTAGCGTTACATAAGGCGATTGTACGACAGAATGGAAAAATATGTTATTTTCCGCATATAAAAGATGAGATTATAAGCATACTTACTGCTTACAAGCATAGTTTAGACGGAAGTAAGAAATCAAGCAAATCCAGAACTTTGGAAGGATTGGATGATAAAGGTTACAAAGCCTTAGATGTCGAGAGAGAAATAAGCTTGTTAAGTACTAAACTGGAGAATAAATTTAAAATTGAAGAATATCCTATGCCATTATACGAGCAGAAATCAGATGAAACCGTCGATGAAAGCAAAATATTAGGCGAAGAAGAAATTAAGCAATATATTAAGGATAATACTAAACATTATTTGGACGATAATCTGGAAAATGATGTTAATTCAGCATTGGCAGTTCATAGGTTAAGAGCAGGGATAAGTTGTGATACTGTTGAATCAAGTCGTTTTTTATTTGTGACCAATAATACGGATTTTTTATATGCATTTAACATATACTATAGAGATAATGTTAATAAAAAGATGTTTCCAATTGTTATATCAGATAGTAATTTATCTGCTATTACTTGGGTTAAAAGTGGAGAGATAGAAAATATATCAGAGACACAATTATTAAAAAATGCATATGTTGCAATGCAGCCAATACCTGAGATTATGGCTAAGGTAGAAGATATTTTTGAAAAAATGAAATCACAAGGACAGATAACTCCAGAGCAAGTTGTAGTATTGAGGGCAAGTAGATGCTTTAAAAATGAAATATGGCAAAATTCTTATGGGGAGGTAGATAATATAAGTGAGTTGACCGTACAAGAAGCGCAAAAGAAGTACGAAGAGCAACTAATTAAAGAAGAAACAGACAAGCACAAGAAAGAATTGGAAGATAAAGACAGTGCTTATGGTATACAAATTAGCAAATTAAATCAAGAGTTAGAAGAAAAAGATATAAAATATGCTCGCAAAACAGAAAAGTTACAGCAGAATATAATAGAGTCGCAGGAAGAAACAAGTAGAGTAAAAAGAGAGTTTAGTCAATATAAAGACGAAGAAAAAAAGAGTAAAAAGGAACATCAGGAAAAAATAAGAAAACAAATTGATGAAATAGCGAAGCAGGAACGAGACAAAATATTAAAAAAAGCAAAGATGATAGTCAATATTTTTATAGGTTTTGCAATAGTTATTTTTATTTTTCTTACAATATATACAACGGTATTTCAAGGGGCGGATTGGTTATGGATTCCTAATGCATTTTTGGCGGCGGTCTCAGCATATTCTTTATTTGATTTATTAATGTCAAAGAAAAAAGTTATAATGAATATATTAGAAAAGTTTGCTAACAGATATGAGACGAAAGTGAGAGAAGAAAAGTATCAAGAATATAAAAAATTATTTGATATTAATATTCACAACGAAAGTAAAAATGATTCTCTTTAGTTTCTTTGCTTTGACTAATGGGGAATGAATTATTTTATTATGACAGATAAAATAATTATTAGATGCTGGACTTCATGAATGTGATTTATGCAAATTGCTTTAGACTTGTAAAACACTATCATTGATGATATAATTTTGATTAACCATTAAGATAGAATTTTCATGGAGGATTATTTCATGTTCATAGAGGATAATAGAATAGAGTATGAGAAACAGCGAGAAGAAAGAGTTAAGAGGCTGACGACTTATGCGAATGGAATTCAGCAGGAGGTACAGAGCCAGACGTCCGATATTGTTAAAGTACTGGTAGAAGAACGGCATAGACAAGGCTTAACACAATGCGATATGGCGGATTTGACAGGAATGATGGCGTCTAATATAGCCAGATTTGAAAGCGGAGCAAGGGTTCCAACATTTGTTGTTTTACAGAAATATGCATGGGCACTGGGGAAACATATTGAGATACAGGTATGTGATGGAACGGAATAGTAATGCAGGCGGATCTAAAAATAGATCCGCTAAATGTTAATATCATTTATGATAGTATAATATTAGATGTTGTTATAAAGGAATGGTTGACATTATGGCATATATGCCATACAATGATTACAAAGGAGATTATATGAGGGGATTTAAATTGATTGCATATGAAAAAGAAAATGGGGAAGTTCCGGTAGAGGAGTTTCTCGATTCTATTAATCCAAAGATGCGAGCTAAATTGTATGGATTAATGGAAATTTTACAAGAAAAGGGAAATATGCTTAGGGAACCATATAGCAAGCATTTGGACGATGGTATATTTGAATTACGTTGTCAATTTGGCAATGATATTATCAGAATTTTATATTTTTTCTTTTATGAGGGGAAAATTATAATGACAAATGGATTTGTGAAGAAAACACAGAAAACTCCAAAAGAAGAAATACAGCTTGCAAAAGAGAGAAGAAAAGATTTTATAGAAAGGATGATGAAAAATGAGATCATTTGATGATATGCTTTCTAAACAATTGCAGGATGAAGAATTTAGAAAAGAATATGAAGCTATTCAGCCAGAGATGGATGTTATAAGAGCTATCGTAGATGCGAGAACTTCACAGAATATGACGCAGAAAGAACTTGCAGAGCGTACAGGCATTAATCAGGCAGATATCAGCAAGCTTGAGAATGGAACGAGAAATCCTTCTGTTAATTTATTAAAAAGATTAGCAGAGGGTATGGGGATGACTCTCAAGATTGAGTTTATACCTAAACAGAAGATATAATTATAAGTATTATAGATATAAATATGTTTTTGGTAAGGAGAAAGCGAATAGTAAACAAATGAAAAGGCATATCAATAATCCATATAAAGTTAATTGGATGTTATATAGTTTGATTGGTGGTTAATAGAAGATAAACAAGATTAAGCTGGAATAGCGGAACCTTGAATTGATAAGGGGAGGCAGTTCTGGCTTTTTTATTTGCCCTGTTGAGGGCAACATATCAAAAATCATTACTTAGTTTGATATAGAAAGTAAGGCAAAGGAAGATAAGAATACATTAATTTAGATTTGAAAAACTTTTTTAATTTATACAAACCTTTTAATGTATCGTATAAGATACTGACATACTTTTTATCTTTTGATATAATATTTAAAAATTAAAAAGGAGATGTGACCATGATAGAAGATAATTTAAATATTGATTATGAAATGATAAAAAACAAAAGGATTGAATTAAATATGTCGCAGGATAAGCTGAGCGAGCTCGCGAATATTTCACGAAGTCAGATTCAAAGGTTGGAAACGGGAGCATCAGATTCTAAAATTAGTACAGTTTGTAAGGTTTGTTTAATCTTAAATATTGATTTAAATGATTTAATTAAGAAGTAGACTAATATTTAGAAAATAAAGCAAATATTAATTATAAATTACATTGTATATATAGGAGAAAAAAATTATGAATAAAATGGCAACAACACAGGATATAATACTTGAATTATTGAGTGATAATAATTTACATTCTATTAAGGAAATAAAAGCAAAAATTTATGAAATAGACTCCAGTTTATTAGAGAACGATAATTTTATATATGTTGTGCTAAATTATCTAAAAAATAAGAAGGGACTGATAGAATCTGGGAAAAAGGGAATGTATAGAAAAAAGATGCTGACCAATCAAGAAATTGATTTAGAAAGTAAATTGAAAAATGATGAAAATAGAGCCAATATATTAAAAGGATGGAGACAATATTATACAAGGTATATAAATAAATATGATATAAGTTTAGAGATGTCAGAAGAGGAATTTCGAAATGCTAAATGGTTATATGAACTGAATAAAGAAATAGAAAAAATGATTATAACTTATGATATTGATCATTCATAGAAATAGTTTATTCAAAGTTATAGTATTATGATACAGATGTAAACAAAGCTTTTGAGTTAAAAATACGGAATTTCCTGACTGTATTTATATTGAAAAATTATATAAATATGATAAAAGAGATTTTGGATGATATAGTGTTGTTATAACGGAATAGATGCTTTCCACTCCTTAATAAAGTGGAATGGAATAGATTCTTTATAAGAAGGGGGAGATATACGACCATGTAAACACGGGGGGTATTTCTGGTTAGAGTTTGTCTCTACGATTCAAAGATCTATTTTAGAATATACTTGCACAGAAAGAACATTTGTTCTGCAATATTTATGGGTGCTATCCTTAGGCTAAGGTGGATGAAAGTCTGTTGTAACCTATTGAGATGGTAGGCGGCTGGCCCTCTTGCGAAAAGGAGGGACTGTTACAAAAGCCCTCCGTATGGGAAAGGAGGGTGGCGCAGTTATGATGATGGAGTACATAAGCTTAGTAGGATTTATTTTACTATTTTTATAGCCGGAATTGTAGTTGGAAAACTTGTTGAGAAGATCGAAAGATTTTTACGCAGGAAAGAAGATGAAGAACATAATGGCACAAACAAAAACGACCGCCGTTAGTCCTGACAAGATTAGAACGGGGTCGTTTTTGGCTTTTTTGAATATATAAAAACCGTTGCTATATAATATATCATATGCTATATTTAATTCAAATTGATTTTATTTAAAATGATTTGAATTAAAATTGCGCCAAAGGGAGATAATTATATGTTTATTGGAAGAGAAAGAGAATTGGCATCTTTGAAAGAATTTTATGACAAAGATGGAATTGGCATGACAGTTATATATGGTCGTAGACGTATTGGAAAGTCTACACTTATTGCAGAATTCATCAAAGATAAGAAAACTATATTTTATACTGCGACCAAGGTTGGCAAAAATAGGAACCTGGAATTATTTTCAAAACAGGTTTTGGATTTATTTATGCCTGGTGTGGAAGACGTTAGTTTTAATACGATAGAGGCGGTATTTGATTTTATTGATAAAAATATGGGCAATGATAAGTTGATTCTTGTAATAGATGAATTGCCGTATTGGGCAGAAAAAGACGATGCACTTTTATCTGTATTGCAGAAATATATAGATACTGTTTGGAAAAATAAAAATTTAAAAATTATTTTATGTGGTTCAGCACTCAGTTTTATGGAAAAGAAGGTACTTAGCGAAAAGAGTCCTTTGTTTGGAAGAAGAGATTCGCAAATTAAATTAGAGGTATTTGACTATTTAGATGCAGCTAAATTTGTTCCAAATTATTCAAATGAGGATAAAGCAATTTGTTATGGTATTACCGGTGGTGTTGCAAAGTATTTGTCAATGATTGATCCAATAAAGAGTATTGATGAAAATATCGTAAGATTATTTTTTAAGAAGGATGGATATCTGTATGATGAAACAAGAAATATGTTGATGCAGGAATTTTCAGATATAACAATAGTGAATAATATTGTTGAACAAATTGCTTCTGGTAATAATACACTTAATACGATTGCAGGAAAAATTGGTGAGAAAGAACCAACAGTATTGTATTCATTGGATAAGTTGATCAGTGTTGGATTAGTTGAAAAGAAAAAATGTATTACAGAGGAGAAGAATAAGAAAAAAACGCAGTATGTTTTGAAAGATTACATGTTTAAGTTCTGGTATGAGTTTATTCCAAAAGCAACCAGTGTCATTGAAATAGGACAAGGCGAGATTTATTATCAAAAAGCAGTAAAACCAATTTTACATTCTTTTATGGGGGCAGTGTTTGAAGATATGTGCAGATATTATACCTTGAAGAAGGGAATTGTAGGAGAATATGGTTGCTTTATCACTTCTGTAGGAACATGGTGGGGAGTAGAGAATATTAAGGATAAGTATGGCAATATGAGAACACAATCTGTAGACATAGATGTTGTTGCTTTGTCAGAGGTAGACAAAAAAGCTCTTGTTGGAGAATGTAAGTTCAAAAATGAAAAGATTGATAAATCTATATATGAAACCTTGGTCAGTAGAGGGAAACTTTTACCTGCTAAGTATAAGGTTTCAAAATATATATTATTTTCATTAGCGGGATATACAGATTGGGTTGAATCATTATCAGATGAAGATGTTGTATTACTCACTTTGGATTCGATTTATGAATAGAGTTTTTATATGGTGAATTATAGGGCAAATGCAACATCTTTTTGAGTCACTTATTGTAGAATGAACGAGAGAGTAGGATACAGTATTATGAAAGATAAAAGAAAACCACAGATAAGAAAAAATGTATATTTATTTGAATTGGATTCTGTTCGAAAAACAGATGAGGAGATTGAGGTTGCACAGAATGCGTTATTAGACGAGATTGTTTTAAACGGAAATGTGGTTGTTATGACATACAACCAGTTGGTTGATTCGCGCGGCTTTTTCAGTCTGCTTTGTAATGAGAAATATGAAGAGAAACTGATCCGGTTATTTGAAATGGGTGCGGTCCGTATTTCCCGGTTTGGAGATGTTCGTACCGTTTCCCAGTATTTGTTGAATTCGGTTGATGCAGATAAGGAATTTATATATTCGGCAATTCCGATTAAATACAGCCAGAAACGTTTGCTTGCTTTGATGAAACGTTGTTTGACATACTCCGATCTTTCAGAATTGAATGAATATACAAAAGATAATTTGGATGACCAGGAAAAAGATAAGCTGGAAGATTTATTTGTGGAAGTAATAAATGGGGAGGAACAGCCTGTTGATTATCTGTCCGAGAAGGATCGTGATTATCAATTAGGAACATACCAGAATATTTTAAAGAATCTGAGAGGTTTACTGTCAACGGTATTGCGAATCAGTATGCTGCCTGATATTTATCTGGATCCCAGAAATGAATCGGAATATAAAGAGTTGAAATTTGTAAATTTCATGGCTGCTGTTTTAGCTTTTTATGACCTTCCGGATGATAAAATGATAAATGTAGATGCGGAAGCCTTTCGGCGTTCACTTGGAATATTGGGAGAATTGGAAGCCTGGAAAAATAAAAATAATAATCGTTCAGTATATATTCGTGAAATTAAAAAAGCATGGCAGGCTGTACCTAAAAGTAGTGCAGATGAACTTTCATATCAGTATGCAGAGGTTATAGTTGATCTTTGTTATAATTATGCATGTGAGAATAGTATTTGCAATATTTCCAAGCATTATAATGTGGATGAACTTTGGCGGAAATCAGGGGACAAGTCAAGCTTCTGTGTGGATTTCTTTGGCAGATTTGCTAAAACTTGGAGGAATGGAGCAGGAGCGAAGGACCGTTTCTTAACGGATGAGACAAATAAGTTTGAGCCGTTTGCTGACAAGGATGATCAATTATATAAGCAGTTAGACCGTGTAGTCCGTCTTGTAGAATATATCGATTATTCACAGGCTGGGCGTGCAGATGAAACGAATGACCAGGTTGTTTATCGTTATGAATATAAGGATGAGGAACAACGCAGGCAGAATAAGAGAAATATAATAGGGAAAATTGCACATGGGTTTGGAATGGCTGCGCTTTGTATTATTGTGGCATGTGGCATTGAGCTGGTATTTAATAAATTACAAAGTATGATGGAAGGGATTATTTCCTTTAATACAGCACTGCTCAGTGTGATTGAGACAATTGTCTGGTTGTTTGTAACAGAGATGCTTTCAACGATAATTTCTTTGAAATTTCCAAGGCTCTTACCATTATCAGATGCTTTGGCAAAGATCAGAGAGTCAGTTATAGATGGATGGCGGATCTGCCGGCGTAAATTTACAGCCTATTCTTGTTCGAACAAGGTGCAGACGGAACAGACAGAACCATATAATATAGGTAAAACGATTCCCTATATTTGTCCGGCAGAATTGAAGAGATATCGGGCATTACGCAAATCAGAACCAGAACCTAAAAAGTATTTTGCTGAATCTTCCATTTATCCTATTGCGAATGTGGAAGATAGTGATCTGACCGCACAATTGATCCGGCAGGAAGAATTATTTCACCGGAAGTATGGATTGGTATATCAGAGCAAATACAATACTATGATCGTAGATCCAATTGAGGGCGAAAATGGCATTTTCCCATATGAGCGTGTACTACCAACAGGTAAAAATGGTGTTGTGATCATTGCGAGATATAAAGGAACATTTGTGTTGTTAAAGCAGTATCGGCATGCGATTCGACGTATGCAATATGCTTTCCCAAGGGGATTTGCAGAGGAGGATGACAAGACTCCTGCTGACAATGCGATTCGTGAGTTACAGGAGGAAATCCATGCTGTCATCACGAAATCACCGGTATTTCTTGGACGGATTGTTGCTGACAGCGGATTGACTGGCGGATGTGCATATGTGTACAGTGTCGATATAGATTCATTGGAATTGGTCGAGGATCATGAAGGCATAGTAGCCATTGAACAGCTCAGTGACCGTGAGTTGACATCCTGGATAAATGAAGGGAAGATTGATGATGGTTTCACGCTTGGAGCTTATGCATTGTATAAATGTGAGGCTTCAGAAACAGAAAACAAACATAGTTGATTTTAAAGTTTTACTGAGAATAACTGAAAGTCATACATAAAATATATACATGATGGGATAGACATATGAGAATCAGAACAATAATAGTGACCGGGATGCTGTTTATAAGGTATTTGAAGAGAAACATCCGGATGTGGTTGTGAATTTTGCTACGGAGTCACATGTGGATCGTTCTATTGAGTCGCCGGAAACTTTTCTTGATACCAATATAAAAGGAACAGCGGTTTTGATGGATGCGTGTATTAAGTATCAGGTGGGACGTTTTCATCAGATCAGCACGGATGAAGTATACGGAGATTTGCCGCTTGACAGACCAGAGCTGTTATTTACGGAAGAAACGCCATTATGTACCAGTTCGTCATATAGCAGCTCAAAGGCCGCTGCGGATTTTCCAACTACGTTAAGGAGGTTGTCTATGGATACACGATTAGTTGCAAGAGAAAAACAATTAGAAAGCTGGGCTTTGATTATCCAAGAATGCAAGAATGGCGGTTTGAAGACCAAGGACTGGCTGGCTCAGAGAGCCCCGGAATAATCACGCTATAATAAAAATGATTGAATCAAGCGGTTATTATGGATTTGACAGGACAGGGCATAGATGTGTTTAGTGACTGCCAAAATATCGTTGACAATAGAAATGGATTTAATCGTAATAGATATATAAATCATATGATACGTGGCATTGATACATATGATGATATGTAAACAAATATATAAGTGTTAGACATATATTGTTTAAAAATAGATTGTAATAATAAGATGAATTTATTTTGCCTGCTTTGCGTAGTACATTGATCTCTGAATCTGAAAAAGAAACAAAAGTAAGGTCAGAACAAGATTAGGAAGACTGACTGATGATTCGTAAAATCTCTAAATAATAAATAACGGCTAGAACTATATGATAAATGCCAGCCGGCTCCATTTTGGAGCTGTCTGGCATAAGTTAGTTATATGGGCATGCGTTATAACTATGGTAAGATAATGCTTTTGCATGAATGCTGCTTTATTTATTGAGGGCGGAAAGCTTTGCTTTCAAGGCTGCGATTTCAGCATCCTTTTTGGATAGAGCAGCATCCTTCTCGGATATCACAGAGTCTTTTTCGGACAGGGCAGCATCCTTCTCAGAGAGAGCAGCTACCGCTTTATCCCGTTCCTTCTGTAGTTCATCAATCATATAGTGAACCGTATTTTCATCTAACATTCGAAGTGCTTTTGAAAACATGGTGATTACCTCCTCCGGATCATACATATATTCGGACATATCCTTGCAGATAGCTTCCATCCATGGATAGTCAGATACCAGTGCAGCAAGGTCGTCGACCGACTGTGCAGTCAGCAGAGACAACCAAGCGTTTAACTCATTGATATCTTTAGCATACTTACTTTCTTTAAATACGTCAAGGGCGACTACATAGAATTCTTGCAAAAGCTTCAACTCGATTCCGGTATCAAAAACGATTCTGCCATGGTGCAGGTAGATATCGGATAATGCATCAGTCAGACACGCATCCGGACTTTTTTCATATATCACGATCGTGTAAACCGTTTTCAGATCTTTGTAGGTGAAAGAACTGCCTTTCGAGCTTTTCACTCTTGTATACTGGCGGAGCATGAGATCGGAGGAGTAGCAGGACATACGCTCTCCCGGGAAGGTATATGGAATCTTCTGGATCTCGACATTTGCGATCGAGCCATCTTCTAACTGGACAAGGATATCCAGAAGCAGGAGTGAGGTGGACGGCAGCATGCTGTCTTCGTTTGACAGGATGCACTGAACCGTCACTTTCGTACCGATGATACTGCTGATGAGACTGGACAACCGTTCCGGATAGATATCCGGATTGAACAGCTTCTTGAAAAATGGATCATAGGTTAAAGGCAGAGTTTTCTTACCCTCCATAAATCCAAGAAAGCGGTTCTTCCATTCCTGTGTCATGTTCTGATAAGCAAAGTAGCTTCGCGGATGCTTCCGGAGTTCCGTAAGACATTCATGTTCTGTGCGGGTAGGAAAGAGCTGGCGCCTGTTTTGTCGACAGGAAAAGCATAGCAGAAAAAGGGTGAAAAAAACCTTTGATGTAATAAACAGCATGTCTGGGTGTAACTTTTGGTAATTTAACTCCGATTTTATGCGATAAGTTGACTTGGAATATGATTAGGATTAATATAAAATTATCGAACATGGGCAGATTTGAGACCATAGATAGGATAGATAAGAGATAAACACCATGACAATTATCGTAACCGGAGGAGCCGGATTTATTGGAAGCAATTTTATATTTTATATGCTGGATAGTTATCCGGAGGATCGTATCGTATGTATGGACAAGCTTACATATGCGGGAAATTTATCTACACTAGCTTCGGCGATGGATAATCCGCATTTCCGTTTTTGTAAGATTGATATCTGCGACAGAGAGGCAGTCTATAGGCTATTTGAAGAAGAACATCCGGATATGGTAGTGAACTTCGCAGCCGAAAGTCATGTAGACCGTTCCATCGAGAATCCGGAGATTTTCTTAGATACGAATGTCAAAGGAACGGCGGTGCTGATGGATGCCTGCCGTAAATATGGTATTGCAAGGTATCACCAGGTAAGTACAGATGAAGTATATGGAGATCTTACGTTGAACAGACCGGATTTATTTTTTACAGAGGAGACTCCGATTCGTACGAGTTCGCCGTACAGCAGTTCAAAAGCATCTGCTGATTTGTTAGTGCTTGCATATTACAGGACATACGGACTTCCTGTTACGATCAGCCGTTGTTCGAATAATTATGGATCATATCAATTTCCAGAGAAGCTGATTCCATTTATGATTATTAATGCATTATCAGACAAGCCTTTACCTGTTTATGGGGAGGGTGTGAATGTACGTGACTGGCTGTATGTAAAGGATCACTGCCGGGCAATTGATCTGATCATTCATAAGGGTCGCGTTGGAGAAGTTTATAATGTTGGCGGACATAATGAAATGAAGAATATTGACATTGTAAAGCTTATTTGCAAGGAACTAGGCAAGCCGGAAAGTCTGATCACGCATGTAACAGACCGCAAAGGTCATGACTTGCGTTATGCTATTGATCCAACAAAGATACATAATGAATTAGGCTGGTTGCCGGAAACAAAGTTTGAGGATGGGATAAAGGAGACAATCCGTTGGTATTTAGATAATAGGAAATGGTGGGAGATGATTATTTCCAGATAAGATGAATAAGTATTTGTGCAAGTTGAGATGAGCTGAAGCTTTTGAGAAAAAATAACTACACGAAGAATAGTAATTGCAGAAAGAGAGGATATTATGAGAAAAAAAGAGAGAAGCAGGATTGCGGTATTATTAGGAATAGGGGCTATTTGCGGCATGTTAGGTACAACAGGCAGGTATGTATATGCAGAAAATATGACAACTGCTACTGCAGCTATTGAAGAAAGCACAGGGGATATTACGCCTGCAACGGGATATGAGGTGTCGGAAAATGCAGGACCGGAATTATATACAAGTGATGAGAAACTTGCATTGCAGAGTACATCAAATGATACTTCACAAAGTGGAACCTGGGAGAATGTAACATGGACGCTTTCTGGCACAACACTTACGATATCAGGAAAAGGAGATATGCCGGACGCCAGTTCTTCTGATAAGGCACCATGGTATACTTTAGATGTTGAAAAGGTTGTAATAAAAAGTGGTATTACAAAAATCGGAAGCCAGAATTTTGTGGAAATGTATGATATTACAGATGTAACCTATCCGAATACTCTGAAAGAGATTGGAGAGGCTGCATTTTATGGATGTACGAAACTGCAAGAGGTGGTTTTGCCATCTTCTGTGAAGACGATTCGATCTGGAGCATATTGTGACTGTAAAGCTGTTACCCGGATTGAGATACCGGGGGTAACGGATTTAGGAAGCTATGCATTTCAAAATAACTGTCCGACAACATTTACAATACCTGCAGGTGTAACCTCTATATCGCCGCTCGTATTTTTTGGAAATACAACGATAGAGAGTTATACGGTTGCAGCAGGTAACACAGCCTATGTTGCACGGAATGGAGTTGTATATTCCAAGGATCAGTCCGAATTAGTGATGTATCCGTTTAATGGAGGAACAGGCTCATTTACGATACCTTCGAATGTGAAGAAGATCGGAAATTATGCATTTTATAATAATGTCAGCTTGAACACGGTAAACTTTTCCAATGTAACAACATTAGGAGAAGGTGCATTTTATATGTCCGGCTTATCCGGAACCTTGACACTTTCGGATAAGATCAGTGAAGCAGGTAATTTTGCATTTCAGGGCTGTACCAAGATAACAACAGTAAAGTTTGGCAAAGGCATGAAAGAAAGCGCTTATTCAATGTTTGAAAAATGTACAGGGATTACTTCCATTGATTTTGGTGGCCTGACATCACTTGGTATGCGGACATTTTTAGGTTGTAACAGTCTGGTCGAGGTGACAGTTCCGGCAACGATAAAAAGCTGGGACGGATCGGTATTTAACAGCTGCCAGAAGCTTGTAACATTTCGTGGTATGGGACTGGAATATGTGACATATGCTGATTTTGCACAATGCTATGCATTAACAGATGTATATCTTCCAAAAGTAAAAGAGATATATCGTCAGGCATTTGCAAATTGTCCATCCCTGAAACAGATAACGCTGCCTGCATCTACGCAGTTTGTAGATGAAAATGCATTTGCAAAGGATGTTGTGATCACCTGCAACAATAATCAACTGGTGCGGTTTGGTTACAATGGATTCCGTTATGCAGAAACAATTCAGATTAAAGGAAAAAGAGATTATACGAAGGCATTTGAGGTATTAGACAAGGTAAATGCAGAACGTGCAAAGAATGGTCTTGATGCATTGACGATGGATACCGGATTGCTAGAAACGGCTATGATTCGTGCCGGTGAGCAGGCAGTATTGTTTTCACATACCAGGCCGGATGGTGCAAGCTGCTTTTCAGCAAATAAGAATATGAATGCAGAAAATGTTGCGATCAATCAGTCTTCTGCAACAGCAGTCATGAATGACTGGATGAATTCATCGGGACACAAGGAGAATATTTTAAGTAAAAAAGCAACTACGATAGGAGTTGGCTGCTTTTATATAAATGGTATTTATACCTGGGTACAGTGCTTTGGTTCAAATACAGATGCTCAGACGGCAGAGAAGCAGGCAGACCGTACCATAACACAGAATATCAATATTCCGAAAAAGAAATTTACAGAAGCAATTACGACGGACGGTATTGTTTGGGGCGATGGTGAGACATATTCTTATAAATTTGTTATACAGATGGACAAGGATACTTATACTGCAGGCAAGAGCGTAAATGCGAAGGTCGTTCTGGTAAATCCCGGTTTTAGCATGTATTGTCCATTTACAAGCGGGAATATCACATGGAGCTCAGATAAGAAGAGTGTAGCAACGGTAGATAAAAATGGAAAGATTGCATTTGTGGGCGGTGGTAAAGTAACTATCACAGCAAAAACAAAATATCATGAAACGTCACTTACCTTGACGGTGCAGGGTAAGTTACAGGTTACAAAGACCACACCAACATTGACACTGAAGAATAAGACAGTTACCTATACTGGAAAGGGAAAAAAGATAGGTGCTGCAAGCGTAAAAGGTGCGGCAGGAAAGATTACCTATAAATATTATTCAGATTCGAAGTGTACGAAGCGGTTATCTACATATCCTTCCAAGGTTGGAACCTATTATGTAATTGCAAGTGCAAAGGCAACAGCAACCAGCAATTCAGCGAAATCCAATGTAGCGAAATTAATGATTAAAAAGTCGAATCCAATGAAGGTAAAGGTGGCTTCAAAAACCTACAAAGCAAAAAAATCAACCGGAAAGCTTAACAAAAAGCATTCCTTTATAATCGGGGTAAAGAATGCAAAGGGTAAGGTGACATATTCCAGATCAAAGGCTTCGAAAGCATATATTACTGTTAGCAAAAAAGGAAAGGTAACAGTAAGGAAAGGAACGCCAAAGGGAACCTATACAATTACGGTAAAGGCAAAAGGAACTTCAAAATATAGAGGAAAATCGAAGAAGATAACGATTAAGGTTTCCTGAGCAATATTAGATACATATGAAAAACAAAAAATCCTTTCTGTATGTGATGTTAACGATTGCATTTCCCATCGCATTACAGAATTTATTAACTACAACAGCCAGTATGGTCGATACGATCATGATTGGAAGGCTGGGAGAGTCGTGCGTGGCAGCAGTTGGTATCTGTTCGCAGATCAGCTCGCTGTTCTTCAGCTGCTACTGGGGATTTGCCAGCGCATCGATCCTGTTTTTCTCCCAGTACTGGGGAGCAGATGATGAAAAGGGAATTAATCGTACATTCGGTATCACTTTCATCTGTATGGCAATCGTAGGATTTGCATTTGCATCCCTTTGTATTATCAGACCGGAATTTTTACTGGGTGTATATACAGATAAAGAAGTATTTATCCAGATCGGAAAGCCATATATGCGGATCGTCGGATGGGCATATCCACTTCAGGTATTTGCTGTACTTATCAGCTTCCTGCTCCGTTCCACAGAGCGGGTGAAAGCACCACTAATCTGTTCCATCGTAGGACTGGTAGTGAACTTCTGCTTGAACTTCGTGTTGATATATGGTAAATTCGGCGCACCGAAAATGGGGGCTGCCGGTGCGGCAGTCGGAACACTTGCATCTGCGATCATCAATTTATTATTGCTGTTTATCTACCTGATGCGTTCGGAATGTAAGGTGCGGATCCGTCTGAGTCAGATGTTCTTATTCCATGGCGGATTTATCAGGGTATATCTGGCAAATGCATTTCCAATCCTCTGTAACGAATTGTTTTATGGAGTTGGACAAATGCTGATCAATATCGTGATCGGACATCAGAATGAATCTGCGATCGCCGCCATGGCAGCTTTCCGTGTATGCGAGGGCTTTGTCTATGCATTTTTTGGTGGCTTATCAAATGCAACCAGCGTTGTGATCGGACAGTCTGTCGGTTCCGGTGACCATAAGGGGGCATATCGGTTTATGAAGCGGTCGGCATTGTTCTGCCCGGCAGTTACTTTCGGAATCGTGTTGATCTGTGCGTTATTACATGAACCATTGTTTGGCTTATTTGGACTGGGTGATCAGGCACTTCGGTATGGCATGTATATGTTATACATTTACCTGTTCTTCGGTGCGGTTCGAACCTGTAACTATATTATGAATGAGGGATACCGGGCAGCAGGCGAGACGAGAGTCGGAACCTATGTGGAGATTGGCGGTTTATTCTTAGTCAGCGTTCCGGCAACGTGGATCGCAGGTATGGTCTTACATCTGCCTTTCCTCGCGGTATTTTCATTTGTATATACGGATGAACTGGTGCGCCTGGCAATCGAGCTTGCCTATACCAGATCAGGCAAATGGGTGAAGCCGGTTACAGAAGCCGGAAGAAAGACTTTGCCGGAGTTCAAAGATTGGTTAAAGAACCGTAACAATCGTAAACGAAATGCAACATCTATAAAGAATAATTAAGCTGACAAAATCAGATAACGGACATATACTTTGTATATTCCAAAAACATCCGAAGAAAAGCATTGTGATGAGATTCACAATAAGAATTCCAGAAACGTATTTACAGATGAATGCAGGAGGATTGTAAGGTATGAGAAAGAATAGAACCAAGTCGGGAAAGATTATGACGGTAGCACTTGCGGCAACATTTGCAGTTAGTTTGCTGGCAGGATGCAATGGCGCAGACTCAGAGTCAACAGAAAAGAACAAAGGAACAACCGAGGTATCAACGGAAGCAATGACAGAGAAGACGGAAGCACAGGCAACAGAGGCAGCCAGCACAGAAGCTAAGACTGAGACACAGACCACTGAAGCGGCTTCTTCCGAAGAAGATGCCGGTGCTACAGAGGAAGGTACTTCTACAGCAGAATTACAGGAAGAAGCTGTATCCGCTCTGCCGGGTACATATCCGATAGACATGATCTTTAGCAGTGGAGCCGGTGGATGGAGTACAACATTAACATTATCACAGGATGGATCATTTACAGGAGCATTTTCTGATTCCGAAATGGGAGAACGAGATGAGAATGAATACCCAAATGGGACCGTATATGTTTGTAATTTCAGCGGACAATTCAAAGATATCAAGAAGGTAAACGATTATACATATTCGATGACTCTGGATAGCGTGAAAGTAGCAGAAGATGAGGAAAAAATCGAAGATGGTATCCGTTATAAAGCGGGTGCACCATCCGGAATGGACAGTGGAACGGAGATCTATTTCTACACTCCGGATGCACCTGTCTCAGAATTGCCGGAAGCATTCCTTTCCTGGTGGCAGGAAAGTGCTGATGGATCAGCAACACTTGACTGTTATGCAATCTATAATAAATCCGCGGATTCCGGATTTTTTGAGTACGCAAAGTAAGTACTGCAAATGAAGAGATCATTAAGAAGATGAAAGAGAAAATATAATACAATGAAAAAGGCTTTGCCTGAAACAGCAGGCTCTTTGGGGATCTAAAGAGAGCAGCTGTTTTGGACAAAGTCTTTTTTATGGTTCAGGATAAACGAGGTGAAGTAAATGGGAAGCAATACATATAAGGATCTTCAGAACTCACATCCGTGTTTTGGAGGACAGAAAAATAATGCCGGGCGGATTCATATGCCGGTGAGTCCGGGATGAAACATCGGATGCCGTTTTTGTGAGCGGACGATCAATGATGTGGAGGAGCGACCGGGCGTAACATCAAAGGTGATCATACAGAAGCAGGCTGTTGTGGTGGACATGGTGGTCATGGTGGCTGTGGATGTGGAACACCGGATGGATTGCCATAAAAAATAAATTTGTACTTGATAAAACCTATAGAAATAGTATACTATAATGCGAAATGATAATTTATCATGTTTGCAGAAAAAGTAGATGAGATTCAGATGATGTACAGATGTATGGAATCATTTGAATCAGATAACAACGACAGGGAGGTCAAGATGAAGATATCAACAAAAGGAAGATATGCGATAAAACTGATGTTGGATCTGGCCACCTATTATAATGGTGAGCCGGTTAAGATAAAGGATATTGCAAGAAGACAGCATATTTCAGACAAATATCTGGAGCAGATCGTTGCAATATTAAATAAGGCATCACTGGTAAAAAGTATCCGTGGAGCGCGTGGAGGATACATGTTATATGCTTCACCGGAGAATTATACGGTGAGGCAGATATTAGAAACGGTAGAAGGAAGTCTGGCACCTGCTGACTGTGTAGGCGCTAACGCAGCCTATTGCGAAAACAGAAGTATGTGTGTCAGTGTACTGATCTGGGAGAAACTTGACCAGGCAATACAGGATGTATTAGAGGGCATCACATTAGCCGATCTCGTCGATTGGCAAAACAACCTGATGGTAGATCAGTACGTCATTTAATAATTATAAAATAACGAACCTAAAGAGAGGTAGCAAACATGGCAAACGTTCAATATTCCAGTGTGCGTGAGAGCAGGCTCGGCAGGGTCAACAGATCAACAGTATGGCAGCAGCAATGACCGCGAAGTGGCATTGACAAAGGATTGCCAGTTTATACTGACCTCCTTCCCGATGAATGAACGGCTGGTATTTAACCGGACATATGCGGGATATCGGGGAAGCCTGACTTTTACCGAAGATTTATACGATAATCTGTAAAAGCAGATACCACATTTCACTCTGAAAAATTCAGAAAGAAATGTGGTATTTTTTTGTTCTAATTTTCATTTGTCATGCATACATTATAACTATCAGAAGTGTGTAACAGCCTACTTTAGGTATCAGATCATATCAGAAAAGCAGATGCTTTTCGAGTATTGGCAGATGATGGAACTGACAGGTGAAAATGGTTACAGATGACATATGCATGAGGTGGATCAGTTTGGAAAAAAGCAGAGAGAATGAAATATTGAAGATATTATCCGTAGCGTTAAGGAGAATATTTTCGAGTGAGATATATGATTATAACAAGCTTCAGGAGATAAGGCTTAGGATGAATGAACCCTTGATCGTGATCTATGATAATCGGGAATATTTTGTGACGGAGAAGGGAAAGCGAACCACAGAATGTAAGAAAGCATATATGGTAGCACCTGCCGATATAAGGGAAACGCTGGAATATATCAGTAACTATTCACTCTATGCATATGAGGATGAGATCCGGCAGGGATTTATAACGATTCAAGGGGGACATCGTGTAGGGCTTGCAGGAAAAGTCATTCTGGAATCTGGAATGATCAAGAGTGTCAGACATATATCATTTATCAATATCCGTTTGTCACATCAGGTTAAGGGATGCTGTAAGAAGGTTCTTCCGTACATAATAAATGGAAATGAGACATTTCATACACTGATCATTTCCCCACCGCGATGTGGCAAAACCACACTTCTTAGAGATATGATCCGGATGTTGTCGGATGGATTTCCAGGATTCAAAGGAAATACTATCGGTGTCGTAGATGAACGATCTGAGATCGGAGCCTGTTATAAAGGCGTACCACAAAATGATATCGGCATACGGACGGATATTCTTGACTGTTGTCCAAAATCATATGGAATGCTGATGCTGATCCGTTCGATGTCACCGCAGATCATAGCGGTGGATGAGATTGGCAGCCGGGAAGATATCGATGCGATCTACAGCGTGATCAACTGCGGCTGTAAGCTGATCGCAACCGTACATGGCAATTCCATTGATGATATCAGAAATCGTCCGGGACTTCGGAAGCTGGTCGATGAGAGGATATTTGAACGATATATCGTGCTGAGCAATCGCAAACGGACAGGAGAGATCCGGACGATATTTGACGATCGGGGAAGTGTTCTCTTTATGGCAGAGGATGAACGCCTGACATCGGCATATGAAAATGAAGCGGCTGTAGCAGAACTGTCATAAGTGCAGGGAGGCGTACATATGTTATATATAAAGATTCTTGGAATGCTTCTGGTGGTCGCAGCTTCCTATGGGATAGGAAAGACGATAGGAGTTTATCAAAACCGGCGAGTGGAAGATATCTACGAGCTTCTGATATTTGTCCGGATGGCAAATGGGCATCTGGCATACAGTGCATCGGAGATCACTGAGATCATTCGGGAAGGATCGGATAAAGCAGGGGGAAGGATCGGAGACTGGCTTGCCGGGCTGGCTTTGCAGTTCCGGACGGAAGAATATGCTTCTTCTTTTGAGCAGATCTGGACAGGTAGTATCGGAAGCCTGATGGAACACAGCTATCTGACGGACGCACAGATCGGTGCGGTAAAAGAGCTTGGAAAATGGCTGTGTTATATGGATGTCGATATGCAGATCAGGAATCTGAAGCTGTGGGAACAGAACATGCAGGCAGAGTATGAGGAACAAAAGGACAGGGCACGCAGGATAAATAAGGTATCCAGATCACTTGGATTACTCGGAGGGATCTTTTTGATAATACTGATAGGGTAAGGGTGGCAGGAGCTTATGACGATACAGTTATTATTGAAGATAGGTGCGGTAGGAATCCTTGTAGCACTGTTGAATCAGATATTAAAGCATTCGGGGAAGGACGAGCTGGCATTCCTGCTGAATCTGGCAGGACTGATTCTTGTACTTTCTTGGATCATTCCATATATCGTAGAATTCTTTAATGACATTATGAAGCTTGTAAATATCGGTGGATAGGGGAGAAAAGGCATGAGTCTTGTTACGGTATGTATGGCATCGGTTCTGGTCGTTTTAGTAGCGATAAAACTAAAGAAAATGAATGCAGAATACAGCACGCTCTTAAGTATTGGAGCGTGTTTATTTATTGTCAGCTTTATCATAGGAAGACTTGGAAATGTACTGGATTCCATCGACCGCATCACCGGATACATCAATATCAATATGGAGTATATATCGATCCTGCTTAAGATGCTTGGCATTTCCTATATCTGTGAATTTGCGACAAATATCTGTAAGGACGCAGGCTATGGTGCGATCGCTTCGCATATTGAGCTTGCCGGACGGGTGACAATGGTGGTGATGAGTCTGCCGATCCTGTTCCATGTGATCGATATGGTTGTTCGTCTGATGGGGTAGAACTATGAGAGGACAAAAAGCGAAAATGATTATAGCAGGCGTAATGGCGTTCACGATCCTATTATCTGTGGTGTGTTTTGGCGGGCAGACCAGCAGGGCAGCTACCTTAGATGTCGATGAGACGGATCTGGGACTTGATGAAAACGCTTTTGACGAGATGGACATGCTGACAGAAGAACAGGCAGGACTCTCTTTTCGGGAGGTCGTATCCTATATACGAAACGGAGACCTTCAGGGACTGCTTGACTATAGTCTGAAAACCATACAGCAGACACTTACAGGAGAGATAAAAAGCAATAACCGGCTGCTCCTTCAGCTTCTTGCCGTTGTCATTCTTGGTTCGGTATTCACGAATCTGTCCGGAAAGTTTGGAAAGATGGTAGGTGGAAACGGCTTCTTCGTCACCTATCTGATGGTGGTATCCATCCTGTTCGGAATGTTTGCGATCGTTTCCAATATAGCGGTGTCGGCAGTCTTGGATCTTACGGATCTGATGATCACCTTTATACCTGCTTATACGTTGGCTGTCTCCTATACAAATGGTGCAGGCACGGCGGAATTTACCTATCAGATCACGGTGCTGATCATTTTTCTGTGCGAGAAGGTGATCATTCAGATTGTATTTCCGCTTGCCAAATGCAGTGGGGTGGTCGGACTGGTGAATAAGTTAAATGCCGAGGATCATTTTTCAAGGACAGTTACGTTGTTGAGGAATATTGCAGGATGGATCCTGAAAACCATGTTTGCAGTTGTAACCGGAATGAATGTGATAAAGGGTGTGATCGTTCCATCTGTGGACAAGCTGGAACGAAATGCCGTCTTAAAAGCGTTCGGGATGCTGCCGGGGGGAAATACGGTTAAGAACGTCTCGGATATCCTGCTCGGTTCGGGTATGGTTTTGAAAAATGCTATCGGAATTGCGGGCGCGGTCGTCGTATTGCTGGCAGTGCTTCTGCCGGTTACCAAGATCGCGGTGATCTATCTGACTCTCCGTATCGTATCCGCATTTGTGCAGCCCTTGGGAGATAAACGGTTTTCCGACGGCATTAACATTATGGCACAGACCATCGGTTTGATGCTGCGTGGCATCTGGTGTGCTTCCTTTTTATTTATCATCTCCCTCACACTTATGACGTTGCTTGCGAGGTAGGGGATGGTTATGCATGTGTCTGGATGGAACATTGGTAAGTCAAGTTGTCCATTCAGGCACATGTATAGCCGTTTGGTGGCAATTATTGGAAAGGAGCGCTATATGTTGTTAGCTTGGATCAAAAATATCGTCCTTTTTATATTATTCTCCTCGCTGGTATTTTTCTTGCTTCCGGATGAGAAATACAGAAAATATATGCAGACGGCGGTTGGTTTTGTACTGGCGATCATTGTTCTGACACCTGTATTAAGTGCGGGAGGCTTGAACGACATTCTAAGCTTTGATTATTACTATGAATCTGTTGCAGGCGCACCGGGAAATGGCGATGTTGCATATTATACAGATGTCATGGAGACTATGATCGAAGATCATTTGCGTGATACATTTCAATTGGATAGTAAGGTAACGATTACCTTTGATGAGAGTTATACGGTCACAGCGGTTGAGGTTGATGTTGTAACCAGAGAATTAGGTACAAAGAATGACATTGAAGACAATATTGTAAGTGAAAAAACAGCAGAGAAAGAGAAATCATTCGATCGCGCAGCAGATACAACAGAAAAAGAGAGAGTATCTGGCATTGCAGCAAATACAACAGTGGAGATAGAAAAGCTTCGTCAGGAGATCGCAAAAGAGTATAAGATCAGTGAGGACAGGATCAAAGTATTTGTAAATGGATATCAGGCAAAATAACATGTACTAAAAGCGGACATGTTACATATAATGGAGTGAGAGAACATGGAAGGAATATGGAATAACATCAAACAAAAGCTGCAGGAACTGAAAAAAGACAAAAATGCGGCACTTCGAAAGTGCATGGGAATTTTGCTTGCAGGTATTTGTCTGCTGGTTATTCTCTGGCCGTCTGATAAGGAAAACGGATTTTCCGGACTTGATGCTTTAACCGGAACGAAGCAGGATAAAACTTCCGGTGGAGTGACCGGAAAACAACAGAACGGAGAGTATGCCTCAGACAATGGACAGGGAATTTCAGAAGAAGGATCATCGGCAAACAGCAGTTATGAAGATTATATAGCATTTCAGGAGGAGAAGCTGCGTGGGATGTTGTCTCAGGTGAAGGGCGTTGGAACGGTAAGTGTCATGATCACATTAAAAGATGGCGGTGAGAAAATTATAGAAAAAGATGTGACGAAGTCCGATAGTGAGTCAGATGGCAGCAGCCAGAAGAGCAGGAGTGAGACTTCTGTTATGACAAATGCAGACAGCGGCGAATATCCCTATGTGAGCAAAACACTGGAGCCGGAGATTGAAGGCGTTCTGGTCAGTTGTACAGGTGCTTCCGATCCGACGATTGCGATAAAAATAACCGAAGCCGTGCAGGCATTATTTGATGTCCCGGCGCATAAGATAGTTGTATTAGAACAAAAATAAAGCATGGAGGATATGGATGAAGAAAAAGATCTTTAAGAAAAACCGTCTGGTGATACTTGCCCTGTCGGTTATGATCGGAGTTGCAGGCTATCTGAATTTCAATGCAGGAAAAAGAGACGACCTGTTGCGGCAAAAGGCAAAGGAGACAAATGCGGATGCCGAAGTTATCAGCTATGATAGTGAGAAATCTGACGCTTCCGACACTTCAGAAAAAGAGTTTACAGATCAGGCAGATAAAGAAACGATGGGAGCTGCGGATAATACAGAAGCAGGCGGAGAAGCTGCATCGGAGAATATTGATCCTACATATCTGGAACAGGCGGCTTTAGAGGAAAATGTGGAGTTAAACAGTGATGAAGAAGACATAGGAGAAGCAGTCCTTACCAGTGCACAGGCAATGAGAACGAATCTCGCAACCGCAAAGCTGAACCGGGAACAGAACCGTGCAAAAAGTAAGGAAGCATTGCTTGCGATCATCAATGATGAAACGATGGACAGTGCAGCAAAAGACGAAGCAGTAAGCAGCTATGTTAAACTTACCGATACGATCGAGAAAGAGACAGATGCAGAAACCGTCCTGACAGCAAAAGGCTATACCGACTGCATTGTAACCGTAAATGATGATACCGTCGATGTTACACTTCCTGTTGCAAACCTGTCAGACACCGAACGGGCACAGGTGGAAGACATCGTAACCAGAAAAACCGGCTATGACGTATCCCAGTTGGTCATTACTGTAGCCGAAGACAAGTAGGAATACACCTGCTAGTTTTGAAACATAAATATGATGCCCTTTATAAATGACTTACTGCGCTTTCGAATCAAAGCACATGTCTTATTCGTAAATACTCCTGTGCCAACTCGCCTTCGGCTCAAACAGGCACTCGTATTTACTGACAATGTGCTTTTCAGTCGAAATGCTCGCAAATGTCATATTATAGAGGACATCATATTTTTATGTTATAAAACTCAGCAGGTGTAATTATGATTGCCTTGGTGATGTAATTACAAGTTGGGATATGTCGCAACAGAAGATAAATAAGTGAGATTAAATTTAATAAATTAGAACTTATATATTATAGGAATTAACAGGCACTACAACAAAACATCGGAGCCACATTGTAAGATGACATCCGCGAGCATTTCGACAAGAGAAGTAAATTGCCTGTAAATACGGGTGCCTGTCTGAGCCGTAGGCGAGTTGGCACAGGAGTATTTACAAATAGGGCATTTACTTCGGATCGAAAGCACAGCAGGTCATTTACAATGTGGCTCCGGTGTTTGTTGCAGTGCCGTTCGTTTGGGGTAAAACTGCACAAAAACAACTGGATATTTTGTATAAATAGAATGTGTTACCTTGTTTTTATGTAGGGCGTCAGATATAATGAAACTATATGTCTATATAGAAGAAAAAGACGCAGAATAACATAAAAACAAGGTATTTTTACAGGGAGGTATGAATGAAAAACGGAAGAACAACAATGATAAAAAGGTTTTTTGCCTTGGCTCTGGCATTTGCGGTAGCTGTCTCGATCCTGACAGTGCCGGTACAGGAATCGTATGCAGCCGGTGGCAAGGTAAAAACGGTGGCAGTCACAAATCTGCCGGCAAAACAACTGACACTAAAAAAAGGAAAGACATTTACCTTAAAATCAAAGGTAACAGTAACCGGAAAGGCTTCAAAGAAGGTTACATATAAGACAAGCAATAAAAAGATTGCGACGGTAAATGCAAAAGGTAAGATCACAGCGAAGAAAAAAGGAACCGCTAAGATCTATGTGATCTCAAAGGCAGATAAGAAGAAAAAATGCACGGTCACAGTAACCGTCGGTACACCGGTTACCAAGGTAAAGCTGAACAAGACCAAGTCCACGATGACAATTGGCAAAAAGCAGACCTTAAAGGCAACGGTTACACCGAAGAAAGCCAGCAGCAAGGCAGTCGTATGGAAGTCATCCAATAAGAAGGTTGCAACTGTAACCAGCAAGGGTGTTGTAAAGGCAAAGAAAGCAGGAACCGTTACGATTACGGCAACAGCAAAGGACGGCTCCGGTAAGAAGGCCGCCTGTAAGATTACAGTGAAGAAAGCAGCTTCGATCATACCGATGCCAACACCGGAAGAACCGCTGATCGTTAAGAGCCTGAATATAGCACAGCCGGATCTGTTAACCGTTACATTAACAAAGCAGGCCGCACTCACGGCTTCGGACTTTCAGGTATGGGCAAAGAAATATGAAAGTGCAGACTATCTGAAACAGTATACGATCGGACAGATAACAACAACGGATTCGCTTACTTATAAGATTAAGCTTACAGGAGATTCGGTGTTACAGAAAAATTCCTATATAAAAGTAGTAGTTCCAAAATTAAATCTGTCAAGAGAATGTATCTATCGGGATGAAACTTATACGATAGAAAAATCAGAAACATATGTATACAAACTTGGAGCTTCTGTTGATAAGAGTCAGACACTTGGAAAGGGCTATTCCAATTGCTCTGTCAGCGGACTACCGGCAGGGGTTAGATATCAGATCAAGACAGCTGCTGCCACATGTACACTTAAATTTAACGGTAATGTGACAAAGAAAGGAAAATATACAAGCAAATTAGTCTATGAAGATGAACTTGGCAACAAATTCAGTATGACTATCATCTGGCTGGTTTATGATGGAACGGAACTGCTTGTAAAGGATACGGAAAAGGTTCTGACAACTGCATGGGGAACTACGCTTCCACAGCTTGCGGTATATGGCGGAAACGGAACTTCTACAAGTGATTACACATATGAGCTTCTACAAGAAGGCAGTGACAGCGCTGCATTAGCAGTTTCTTCACTTATCAACGGTGGAGCTGGGATACAGGTATCATCCCCAAAACTGTCAACCGGAACCTACAAGCTTCGTATCCGTGCGACAGATAAGACAGACACTTCTATGACAAGCACAGGAACTCTTACACTAAAAATTATAGAAGGTGGTTATTTACAGGGAAAAGTAAAAGATGCAAATGGCGATCCACTGACCAGTTTTCAATTCACTATGAAGAACCAAAATGAATATGCGGAGTATACGGATGAGGTAAGCGGCAGATGGAATGGTGTTGGTAAGGATGGAGCCATTTTAATGCAGGATCTGGAAGCCGGTACTTATGATGTTACGGTATCCAGTTATAGTGGGACAGTAGGCACTACTGTTTATAATCTGCAGACTCAGAAAGCGGCATATGGAACAGATGATGTGTATCCGGTTTGGTCATTTGATGTCACACTTCCCGTATATAAGGTTACTATAGAGCTGGACCCGGATGTACCGGATGCGGTAAAAAATATAACCGGTTTTGGCAATTGGCAGGATGTTTCGGATGGAAGTTATTATGGATCGACCAAAACCGTTTATCTGGAAAATGGAACTCATCATTTAACCTGTCGAAAGAGTATAAGTGGTGAAATTTATAATTTTTATCTGGATGTGACGGTGAACGGAAGTAATACGACCGCATATGCATATGTCAAAGAATAAGGTTCGTATGAGAATAGATTAGGGAATCTACAGAAGGAGAGTATAGATGAAAGAAAGACGATATAATTTGTCTGTGAAAAGATTTCTGGCATGGGTGATAGCGATCGCAGTTGCAGTATCCATTCTTACTGTCCCACAGACAGAGAGCTATGCAGCCGGTGGTAAGATCAAAACCATAGCGGTTACGAATCTGCCGGCAAAGCAGCTTACATTGAAAAAGGGCAAAACTTTTACATTAAAGACGAAGGTAACAACGACCGGTAAGATATCAAAGAAAGTCACATTTAAAACAAGTAATAAAAAGATCGTGACTGTAAATACCAAGGGGAAGATCACAGCGAAGAAAAAAGGAACCGCCAAGATCTATGTTATTTCCAAAGCAGATAAGAAGAAAAAATGTACGATCACGGTTACGGTCGGTACCCCGGTTACCAAGGTGAAGTTAAATAAGACAAAGGCAAACTTAAATGTCGGTAAATCACTGACCTTAAAGACAACCCTTTCACCAAAGAAACCAAGCAATAAAGGAATCATTTGGAAAAGTTCAAATACCAAGGTTGCAACCGTTACAAGCAAAGGTGTCGTAAAGGCAAAGAAAGCGGGAACCGTTACGATCACAGCGACAGCAAAGGATGGTTCCGGTAAGAAAGCAGCCTGTAGGATCACTGTGAAGAAAGCGGCGGTGACTCCGGTTGTTCCGGAAGTACCGGTTGTGATCCAGAACGTGAGTATTGTGAATAAAGCAGTACTTCAGGTGACATTAAATAAAGCAAAAGTATTACAGACATCGGATTTCGCGGTATCCAGTAAGGTATATGGATACGGAAGCTTTGTAAGAAAATGTGTGATCGATCATCTGGAAACAACAGATAACATTACATATAAGCTTTATCTGGACAAACAGGATATTTTTTATAATGGAGATATTGTTCAGGTATCTGTTCCGACATTAAACAGTACAAAAGAACTGACATATCGGACAAAGCCGACAGAGATAACAATAAGATCGGAAGTACGACGTAAGAAAGGAACAGTGGTAGGGACCAGTTCCCCAGATACTTCAGGAGTTTATGATCCGGATGTACAGGGCTATGCAGTATATACAGTAAGCAATCTTCCAACCGGTCTTTCGTATAAGGTGGTAGATGACGCAGACCAATCCGGTTATCTGCAGTTTTATGGTACCTTGAAAGAGACAGGAATTTGGGAGACAAAGGTTGATGTCGTAGATGAATTGGGAAATAAGATTCATTATATCAAGGTATGGAAAGTATATGATGAAAGGACAGTCATAGCACAGGATATTACAAAATATGGATGTCTGAGTTTTCCAGCTCCAAACAAACCAAATGGAACTTATACAGTAAAGTATGGAGCACAGATAAGTCCTATTGGTGGAAATGGCAGTTACAAATATGAAGTTGTGTCAAAAGCAGATTGTCTGGATTTGGTGATGTCAACAACCGGAGTACAGTATTGTTCGATTGATACAGATCAGGCTGGTGAATATACCATGAAGATAAAGATCTCTGACAGCAGGGATGCCAGTGTTTTCACATACTGTACAGTAACCTTTGTTATAAAGCCGGGAGTCCTGCTCCAGATTACAGCTACCGATCTGGATGGGAATAAGATCAAATATACCGGTATAGATACTTATTTGTGCAGACTTAAATCCCAGTGGAAGGATAATTCATACAGTGAGATCAGCTATGCACGAGAGGTCGGGGAGATTGAAGATGGAATGGCAATATACAGCTATGTACCGGAAGGAGTCTATGATATCTCGATTGAGGATGAAAGAGGCGGAACAGGAGCCTATGCAAGTGATTATTTTGTAAGTGCAGCTACGAATGAAGTTAAGTTAACTCTTCCTGTATATCAACAGACCATCGTGTCGGATAATACGGATTTTGCAGATCTTAGCCAGATGGGAGAGTGGCAGGATGAGAATGGAGTTGTACAGGGCAAAGGCAGATACCTCTATCTGGCGGTTGGTAATTATACACTGACCGGTACCGCGGAGAAAGATGGTGTGACTTATCAGGCAACTCTCAAGATATCAGTTACGAATACTACACGGTCTGCAACAGTGACCGCGCACGTGGTGGCAAAATAAAAAAATACTACCCACAGGTATACCTGAAATTATGATAACCTGTGGGTAATATAATATTCCGAGCAAATAAAATCGGGAGAAGAAGGTAGTAAAGGGAGGCTATGTTTATGAAAAAACACGCAAAGACGTCAGTGCTAAAACGAATTCTGGCAGTTGTAATTGCAGTAGCAGTAGCAGTGTCCATACTTACGGTTCCGGATGCGGAAGTAAGTGCGGCGACTGGAAAAGTAAAATCTGTGGCAGTCACAAACCTGCCGGCAAAACAACTGACACTGAAAAAAGGAAAAACATTTACCTTAAAATCAAAGGTAACCGTAACAGGAAAAGCTTCAAAGAAGGTTACATATAAGACAAGCAATAAAAAGATTGCGACGGTAAATGCAAAAGGTAAGATCACAGCGAAGAAAAAAGGAACCGCTAAGATCTATGTGATCTCAAAGGCAGATAAGAAGAAAAAATGCACGGTCACAGTAACCGTCGGTACACCGGTTACCAAGGTAAAGCTGAACAAGACCAAGTCCACGATGACAATTGGCAAAAAGCAGACCTTAAAGGCAACGGTTACACCGAAGAAAGCCAGCAGCAAGGCAGTCGTATGGAAGTCATCCAATAAGAAGGTTGCAACTGTAACCAGCAAGGGTATTGTAAAGGCAAAGAAAGCCGGAACAGTTACGATCACAGCAACAGCAAAGGATGGCTCCGGTAAGAAGGCATCCTGCAAGGTAACAGTAAAGAAAGCATCTGCAGCAAAGCCGGTTGATCCAACTCCGGCTGCACCGGACTATGCGATCAAAAGTATGAAGGTAGTTGGAGTGGAGAGCATAGAAATCACTCTTTCCAAGGCGGTTGTACTCACAAAGGCAGACTTTGAGATCTTTGCGAAGCAGTATTCATATGGTACCTATAAGAAACCGTATCAGGTAGTTCAGGCAGAAACCAAGGATCATATCACATATACACTGCATATCAATGATGAAGATGAGTTCCAGAAAAATACATATATCAAGGTAGCAGTCAAAACCAGCGGTGTGTATAAGGAGTGTATATATCGGGATAAGACAGTTAATATTCAGAAAACCAGATACTATGCGATCAAAGTAAATGGGGTATTGGAAAGCTACAATGATGATCTTACTTATGGAACCGGTTACAGGACGTATTCAATTGATAAGATGCCTGTAGGAATGGATTATTATATATTGAATGATATGATTGATGAAAGTATTGTGTTTACAGGATCACCGACAGAAGCAGGTGAGACTCAGAGCCTGTTGACCTGTGAGGACGAACTGGGAAATAAATATCAGACGACCATTATCTGGATAATCTATGATGAAAACCAGTTGTATTCACGTAGTACGACATGTCAGTATTTTTCACGGGAGAATGGCGTCTATCATAAGCCATATGATGTATACGGTGGAAGTGGGCAGTATACATATGAATTAGTCGGGGGTGATTATGAACTTTTCCAGGCGACAATCTGGACATCAGGCTATATGAGTGTATCATTTGAAAATGTAGATGCCGGCGAATATCAGATTCAGGTTAAGGCAACAGATAAGAATAACCCGGCCCTATATACGGTTGCGACAATTACATATACAATTATTGATGGAGCACATATCAGTGCGATTGTCCGGGATGCAAATGGTGATCCGATCCGAAGAGGAACTTATTCCTTTCATGGATATTCGGATGATCCATCACAGAAATTGAGTTCTACCAGTGGTTCAATACAAGATGGTACAATGTCTTATACCATTATTCCGGGAAATTATAATATTACCTTTTATAATGCAAGTCATACAGCAAAGTATACATTTTACAATCAGAAATGTCCGGTGAATTCCGGTGATGAGCCGATGACTTTTGATGTGACACTTCCGGTCTATCCGGTAACGATCGTTCCGGATCCGGAAAAGAGTACAGCCACATCATTTGGATATTGGGTAGATGTGAATGGTGCAAATGCGTATGGATATGAATCAGGAGATACGCTCTATCTTCCAAATGGTACTTATTATATTAAGACGGAAGATGGTAAAAGTTATGCCAGATTTATTGTGAACGGCAAGAGTCTGACAGTAAAGGCATATGATCGTCAGTAAGGAGGACAGGATATGAATCGAATACATAATATGAGCTATGCCAAACGGATCCTTGCATGGGTGCTTGCTGTAACAGTCGTACTATCTATCCTGACTATTCCACAGGGAGAGAGCTATGCTGCTGCAGGAACGGTGAAGTCAGTTGCTGTAACAAATCTTCCGGCAAAGCAGTTGACACTGAAAAAAGGAAAAACATTTACTTTAAAAACAAAGGTAACGGTATCCGGTAAGGCGTCCAAGAAGGTTACTTATAAGACAAGCAATAAAAAGATCGTGACAGTAAATGCAAAGGGTAAGATCACAGCAAAGAAAAAGGGAACAGCAAAGATTTATGTGATCTCAAAGGCAAATAAAAAGAAAAAATGCACGATCACAGTGACCGTCGGTACACCGGTTACCAAGGTAAAGCTGAATAAGACAAAATCAACCATGACAGTTGGTAAGAAGCAGACCTTAAAGGCAACGGTTACACCGAAGAAAGCCAGCAATAAGGCAGTTGTATGGAAGTCATCCAACACAAAGGTTGCAACAGTATCAGGCAAAGGCGTTGTAAAGGCAAAGAAAGCAGGAACCGTTACGATCACAGCAACCGCAAAGGATGGTTCCGGTAAGAAAGCCACCTGTAAGATTACAGTAAAGAACAAGGTAAAGCCGGCTCCGGCACCTGTAACTGTAAAAAGTGTGAAGGCGATTGGAATGATGCAGGTTCAGGTAGAATTAACAGGTGCCAAGGAATTAAGCAGTTCGGATTTTAAAATCTATAAAAGAAAGTACTCCTTTGGTAGTTATAAGAAGGAATGTAATATTGATTCGGTTAAGACCTCCGATAAGATAACATACAAGATAACACTGGATACTTTAGATGCGCTTGTAACAGGAGATATGGTACAGGTTGTGATTGCCAAAATGAATTATAAGGGAGAGGCTGCATATAAGGGAATCATAAGAGAGCAGACGACAAAGTCCGAGATCATAAAAAGTGTTGGATATAGTATCAATCACTATTCCGATGAAAAATATTATGAACCGGGACTGGTCGGGCTGTGTTCGTTTAAGATAACAGGAGAGCTTCCTCAGGGAATTACATATAAGATAATAAAAGATGATGATATGTTTAATGGTATAACCGATTGTCTGGAGTTTTCAGGAAGTTTTACAAAAGGCGGAATTTATACCACGAAAATTGAGGTAGAAGACGAGATCGGTAATAAGGTCCATCATACGATCACATGGAAGATAGCCGATGAGAACCGGTTAATGGCAGCAGATATTGTGCAATATGATTATCTGCGGCAGGAAAAAGGAGAAACAAAGAAATCATGCCATGTTGATCTGGATGCCTCAGTTTATGGCGGAAACGGAAGTGTGGAATATGAGATACTTAAGTGTTCAAATGAAATAAGTTACAGCAAAAGTGCATTTGGACTTAACTGCATTCTGGATACAGAAAAAACGGGAACCTATACACTGAAAGCCAAAGTAACAGATACCGAAGATACTTCAATAACAACGATTTTATCAGTTACAATAATTGTGAAGGATAGTGTAGCATTTAAGGGCTGTGTGTATGATCTGGACGGACACAAGATTACATCAACGGTCGCGGATGTGGCTGCACCATACTATATATCTTTATATGCAAAAGAAAAAGATACGTTGTGTGATGCGTCAGAATTTAATGATCCGGAATCAGATGGATCATTTCAGATTTTTGTTCCGGACGGAACCTATGATGTCTTTGTAGCAAGCGAGGCACAAGATATAGGAACCTGGGTATGCGACAGCAAGGTAACCGCATCTACCCCATATCAGAAAATCGTACTTCCGGTATATCAGATCACGATCGGATCGGACAATCCGGCAATCGACATTCGTAATTTTACAAAATGGAGATCCAATGAGAGAAAAACAATATATGGAAACGTAATATATCTTACAGCCGGAACCCATATCTGGACAAGCACCGCCACTATAGATGGCGTAGAATATACTGCTACATTAAACGTAACAGTAACAGATAAAACACGATCCACAACCGTAAAGGCACATGTAGTTGCAAAATAAAACAAAAGAATAATAATCGCAAAGATTATAATTATGAGACGGATACCTGTTATAATGATTTGATGCACATATCACATTATAGTAGGTATTCGTTTTTTTATGTGAAAAATTGAATTATTGTCAAAGCTGTAAATATGGCAATGTGTATATATTTTATTTATATTATATGAAAATATAAATAAACAACATTAACAATGCAAATACTATGCTGGAAACTATAAATTAGTATAAAGTCATAAGATATTCAAAGAATATGAACAAATTCAGAATTAGCTATTGTACAAAGTGAATGGATATGCAGATATGATCTGTCTGGCTGGTGCTTGTATCATATAACAACATTAGCGAAGCTTCCGTTATGAAGTGCACATTGTCAGCACATACGGGTGCATATACCTCACAAAACCAGTGGCTAATTCTGAATTATCCCCGCCAATTCCGGGTGTTGAATGTTTTTTATAATTGCGGTATAATATTGAATCAATATGTACAAATACAGGAAGTCTGGAGGTATACAGAATGAGTGAAGAAAATACAAGCACGTATGAAAATATAGAAGAAGAAAATTCCATCGGTCATGTACAGATCGCAGGCGAGGTAATCGCAATCATTGCAGGTCTGGCAGCAACCGAGGTAGACGGCGTATCAAGACTTGCAGGCTCGCTATCAAATGAACTCGCAAGCCGTCTGGGCAAGAAGAATCCGGCAAAGGGCGTGAAAGTAGAATTATTGCCGGGCGAAGTAAAGGTAGATCTGGCAATTGACGTATTATATGAATACAGCATTCCAACTGTGACAACACAAGTTCAGGATAAAGTAAAGCAGGCAATCGAGACTATGACAGGTCTTAATGTAACCAAGGTAAATATACGTGTAGCCGGCGTTCGCATGGCAGACGCAAACTAGAGAGGAACATATGACAAGACGAGAGATAAGAGAAACCGTATTTAAAATTTTATTCAGTCTGGAATTCAATGACATTTCAGAAATCAGAGAAGAAGCAGAACTCGAACTGGAGCATGCCAGCCTTTATGATGAAGACGATAACAAGATGGATGCAGTAGCCATGACAGAGGAAGAAAAAGCCTATGTTATAGATCGAGTAGAGGCAGTCGTAGCCCATATTACAGAGATCGATGAAACGATCAGTGGTATTTCACAGGGATGGAAGCTTGGCAGAATCGGAAAAGCGGAGCTTGCTATCTTAAGACTGGCTGTATACGAGATCAAATTTGATGAAGATATTCCTGTAAAGGTAGCGATCAATGAAGCAGTAGAGCTTGCAAAGACATACTGCGATGTAGAAGCAAAGAGCTTCATTAATGCACTTCTTGCAAAGCTTGCAGATTAGGTGAGAATATGGCAAAGAAAAGCTATACCGTCGGACAGGTAAATGGATATATCAAGAATCTGATCAGCAGTGATTATCTGCTTGGTGATATTTATGTGAAGGGAGAAGTCTCTAACTGCAAATATCACAGTTCCGGGCATATCTATTTTTCATTGAAGGATGAGACCGGTTCGATCATGGCTGTTATGTTTAAAAGTTATGCATATTCCGGTCTTGATTTCAAACTGGAAAACGGGCAGCAGGTAGTCTGCCATGGAAGTGTGAATATCTACGAACGGGATGGCAGATATCAGTTATATGTAAAAGAGATCAAGCTGGATGGGGTTGGAAATCTCTATGAGCGGTATGAACAGTTGAAACAGAAGCTGTATGAACAGGGACTGTTTGAATTCGATATCAAGAAGCCGATACCGGCATATCCGAAGCGGGTAGGCATCGTGACAGCACAGACAGGTGCGGCGATCCAGGATATCAGAAACATCGCAAAGAGAAGAAATCCATATGTCCAGCTTATCCTGTATCCGGCAAAGGTACAGGGAGATGGGGCAGCAGAAGATATCGCGCATGGAATCGAAGTGTTGGATAACATGGGCGTAGATACGATCATTATCGGTCGTGGCGGCGGCTCGATCGAAGACCTCTGGGCGTTTAATGAGGAGGTCGTTGCATGGGCAATCTACCATGCAACAACGCCGATCATTTCCGGTACAGGTCATGAGATTGATAATACGATCGCAGATTATGCGGCAGATCTTCGAGCACCGACACCATCAGCCGCCTGTGAGCAGGCAATCCCGGATGTGATGTCTGCAGTCCATCAGGTCATAAATCAGGGCAGACAGATGGATTATCTGATGAAACGGAGACTTGCAGCATATCAGGAGAAGCTGCAGGCTGCAGAAAGGCATCTTCGTATCCTGAATCCGAAGCAGAGGCTTGCACAGCAGCAGATTTATCTGGATGATCTGTCAGATCGTTTAAACCGTGCTATGAAGAACAAATACGACAGATACGAACATCGGGTGATGCTTCTTGCAGAACGTCTGCATGGTCTGTCACCATCGGCGAAGCTTATAAATGGATTTGGATATATCGAAAAGATCGGAACGCCGGTAACGACGATAAAAGAGATAGAAAAAGATGACCACATTACCATCCGTGTTCATGATGGTCTGATCGAGACAAGCGTAACGGATGTGAAAGAGGAAGATTAGAAATGGCAGAGAAGATGGAAAAGAAGGATTTCTCGATCGAGGAATCCCTGAAGAAAATAGAAGCAATCACGGCTGTCTTAGAGAATCCTGCGACATCGTTAAAGGATAGTCTGGCAGCCTACGCAGAGGGCGTACAGCTTGTTCAGGCATGTAAGGATGATCTGTGTGATGTTGAAAAAGAAATGATCGTATTAAGTGGAGAGAACAGTGGAAAAGAATAAATTAGAACTTCATACAAAAGAAGTACAGAATATTATATACACATATGCACCGGCAGAAGAAGGGTTTCAGAAAACTATCTTTACGGCAATGAACTATTCCTTTCAGGCAGGAGGAAAGAGACTGCGTCCGTTATTAATGCAGGAAACCTACCGTTTATTTGGCGGAACAGGAAAAGTTGTAGAGCCGTTTATGGCAGCAATCGAGATGATACATACCTATTCCCTGATCCATGATGATCTGCCGGCATTGGATAATGATGAATACCGCAGAGGAAGAAAGACTTCGCATGTGGTATTTGGTGAGGCAATGGCGATCCTTGCTGGTGATGCGCTTTTAAATTATGCATTTGAGACAGCCTGTAAGGCATTTGAGCTGAAACCGGGGAATCAGACTGTTGCCAGAGCATTCACGATCCTTGCAAAAAAAGCAGGTGTAAACGGAATGATCGGTGGCCAGGTTGTAGATGTAGAGATGACAGGGAAACAGATGAGTGGTGATCAGCTTCATTTTGTGTATGAGAATAAGACCGGTGCGTTGATCGAAGCATCCATGATGATCGGTGCAGTTCTTGCCGGAGCAACGGAAGACGAATTGAAGCAGGTTGAGATGATCGCATCGGATATCGGACTGGCATTCCAAATCCAGGATGATCTTCTGGATATTCTGGGTGACAGCGCAGTGCTTGGAAAACCTGTCTGCTCAGATGAAGAAAATGGTAAAGTAACTTATGTCACGGTCCACGGACTTGAGGAGTCCAAGAAGGATGTCGCGGAGATATCCAGGCGTGCGGTTACAAGACTGGATCAGCTTCCGTATAAGAATGAATTTCTGGATGAATTGATTCTGGAACTGGTCAACAGAAAGAAATAACAGAGATGAAAGATATGAGTATACTGGATCGAATACAAGAACCAAATGACATAAAGAAAATAGATGAGAAAGATCTGCCGGAGCTGGCACAGGATATCCGAGAGTTTCTGATTGCAAATGTCAGCGAGACGGGTGGGCATCTGGCGTCAAACCTTGGGTGCGTGGAACTTACGATCGCACTTCACCGTGCGATGGATTTCCCGGCTGATAAGCTGGTATGGGATGTAGGACATCAGTCCTATGTGCATAAGATCCTGACCGGACGAAAAGATCAGATGACAACGTTACGGAAGTTTGGCGGTTTAAGCGGATTTCCCAAGACCAGTGAGAGTGATTGTGATGCTTTTAATACAGGACACAGTTCGACTGCGATGTCAGCAGCACTTGGTATGGCATGCGCAAGAGAAATCAAAGGAACACAGGAGAAGATCGCAGCCGTTGTTGGTGACGGTTCTTTCACCGGTGGTATGGTTTATGAAGCGCTAAATAACATGGCAGAGGTCAAGACCGGATGTCTGGTCGTGCTGAATGACAATGAGATGTCGATCGACCACAATGTAGGTGGAATGTCAAGCTACCTGAGTAAGCTTCGTGTCGGTCAGCCATATAATGATCTGAAAAACGGAATCGAGAAAGCACTGATGCATATACCGGTAGCAGGTGAGAAGCTTGCGAAAGGATTGAAGCGGTCAAAGGACTCTTTAAAGCAGATATTCGTTCCCGGAATGTTCTTTGAAGAAATGGGTGTTACTTATATCGGACCGATCGATGGTCATAATATACGCATGATGGAAGAAACCTTCCGGCGTGCATTTAAGTTAAATAAACCGATTCTGGTTCATGTGAAAACGATCAAAGGAAAAGGGTATAAATATGCGGAGAAGCATCCATGCTATTTCCATGGGATCAGTTCTTTTGATGTTGCAACCGGAAAAGTGAAAAATGTAGAAAAAGGTTTATCTTATACTGCTGTATTTGCGAGAAAACTGGTAGAACTTGGAACAGAAAATAATCGAATCGTTGCGATCACGGCAGCAATGAGCAAGGGAACCGGAGTCAATAAATTTGCAGAGGAATTCCCGGATCGAACCTTTGATGTGGGAATTGCAGAAGAACATGCGGTAACATTTGCGGCAGGACTTGCTGCGGAGGGCATGATCCCTGTGGTAGCGGTATATTCTTCCTTCTTACAGCGGGCTTACGATCAGATCCTGCATGATGTCTGTATGCAGAATCTGCATGTTATATTTGCAATCGACCGGTCAGGGCTGGTCGGGGCAGACGGTGAGACACATCAGGGAATCTTTGATACAGCATTTTTATCGCATATTCCGAATCTGGTCATTATGGCTCCGAAGAACCGCTATGAGCTGACCAGAGCGATGGAATGGGCAGTAGCCTATGACGGACCGATTGCGATCAAATACGCCAGAGGACAGGCATATTACGGTTTGAAAGATTATAATGAGCCGGTCGAATACGGAAAGAGCGAGATCCTTCGTGAGGGAAGTGAGATCGCATTAGTAGCGGTTGGAAATATGGTGGAAGAAACCGAGAAATTATATAACCGGTTCCTACAGGAAGGCAGACAGGTGACCTTTGTCAATGCAAGATTTATCAAGCCATTAGATAAAGAGATGATCGACCATCTGGCAGAGACACATAAGCTGATCGTAACGATCGAGGAGGGTATTCTGCATGGCGGTTATGGTGCTCTGGTTGAGGAATATCTGGAATCAAAGGCAAGTGATGTGAAGGTACTTCCGATCGCAATCGAAGATACCTTTGTCCGTCATGGAAGTGTAGAAGAACTGAGAAAGATGTTGAAGATAGATGCTGAATCCATATACAGACGGATTCGGGACATAATGGAGTAGAGATGAAAGAACGACTGGATGTAATGATGGTAAATCGTGGACTTGCAGAGTCCAGAGAAAAAGCAAAGGCGATCATCATGTCGGGCATTGTCTATGTAGATAACATAAAGGAAGACAAGGCAGGATCGACATTTGATGAGAAAGCACAGATAGAAGTAAGAGGAAACACATTAAAATATGTGAGCCGCGGTGGTTTAAAACTTGAAAAGGCAATGGATTGCTTCGGAGTAAGTCTTGCAGGAAAAGTGGCAATGGATGTTGGATCTTCAACCGGTGGATTTACGGACTGTATGCTGCAAAATGGTGCAGTCAAGGTGTATTCGGTGGATGTCGGACATGGACAGCTTGCATGGAAGCTTCGAAACGATGAGCGGGTTGTCTGTATGGAGAAAACAAATATCCGTTATGTGACACCGGATGATATCGAAGACAGGATTGCATTTGCATCGATTGATGTATCCTTTATCTCTTTGACAAAGGTGCTTCCTCCGGTAAAAGAGCTTCTGACAGACGACGGAGAGATCGTGTGTCTGATCAAGCCACAGTTTGAAGCCGGCAGAGAAAAGGTCGGTAAGAAGGGCGTTGTCAGAGATCAGAAGGTGCATGTAGAAGTGGTTGAGATGATCGTTGACTTCGCAAGACAGATCGGATTTAAAACACTTGACTTAAGCTATTCACCGATCAAGGGACCGGAAGGAAATATCGAGTATCTTTTGTACATAACAAAGGATCAGACGAAGGAAAATAAAGAATTTGATATAAAGGCTATGGTGGAAGAATCACACAGATGCCTGTAAGAGGAGTAAAGATCCGATGAATCGTTTTATGATCGTGGTGAATCCCGATAAGGACACCGATTCGACAGTTACAAACAGAATACAGAGTTATCTGGAAGCGCATGGAGCAGCCTGTATGGTGCGGGATGTATTCCATCTGGAGTTTTCGGACTGGGAAGCTTTAAAGAAAGAGCAGTTTGATTGTGTACTGGTTCTTGGTGGTGATGGAACGCTTTTGCGCATGGCAGGTGAGACAGAAGATATTGATATACCGTTATTTGGGATCAATCTGGGTACGGTAGGCTTTCTGACAGAAGGGGAAGTTGCAAATATCGAAGAGATACTGGATCGGCTGCTGACGGATGATTTTACGATCGAAGAACGAATGATGGTCACAGGTACGGTTACGAAAGCGGATGGCACAACGTATCGCAAGAGTGCTTTAAATGATATCGTGATCAGCCGGGCAGGATTTTCCAGACTGATCGGACTTAATGTGTCTGTTGATGGACAGGTGCTTGATACATATGAGGCAGATGGTGTTGTGATATCGACACCGACAGGCTCAACCGGCTATAATCTGTCAGCGGGAGGGCCAATCGTCAGCCCGGATGCAGAGCTATTAGTGATCACGCCGGTATCACCACATTCATTGACTGCAAAGAGTATCGTATTATCTGGTAAAGAGGAGATTACGATAGAGATCACCAAGAAGCGTAAGACACAGGATACAGAGGCGATCTGTTCCTTTGATGGTGGTAATGATGTGGAATTATCTGTTGGTGACCGGGTAGATATCCGCAAGGCGGAGAAGATCACCAGACTGATCAAAGCAAGTAATGTGAATTTTTATGAGATACTTAGAAATAAATTAGGAGGAAACTGAGATGAAATATCAAAGACAGGCAAAGATACTGGAGCTTGTTGAAAAATATGATATTGAAACACAGGATGATCTTCTGGAGAAACTGAAGGAAGAGGGATTTCAGGCAACACAGGCAACTGTTTCCAGAGATATTCGGGAAATGAATCTGACCAAGGTATCCGTACCGGGAGCCAGACAGAAGTACGCCGTTGAGAAGAACAATCGTTATGAGACGCTGGATTCCTATAAGAAGGTTCTGAGCACAGGAATTATTTCTGTAGATGCAGCAGAGAACCTGATCGTGATCAAGACAATCTCCGGTGTTGCCATGGCTGTAGCGGCTGCACTGGATCATATGGCTATTGATGGGCTGATGGGTTGTATCGCAGGAGATGATACGATCTTCCTTGCTGTGAAGGATAAGAACCTGACGATGTCGATCAAGGCGCAGATTGAAAAGATGTAAATTCTGTTATTTTGTGCATGGAATACACAGGAGGACATATGCTTTTAAATGTACACATAAAAAATATTGCATTGATTGAAGATGCAAATATCAATTTTACAGATGGACTGAATATCTTAACCGGTGAGACCGGTGCAGGTAAGTCTATTATTATGGGAGCTTTAAAGATTGGTATGGGAGGCAAGCTTCCAAAAGATATGCTGAGAGATCCGGAAAAAGAAGGTTTCTGTCAGTTATTATTTTTTATTGATGATGAATCACTGGTGAAGCAGCTGCAGGAGCTTGGGGTTACACCGTCAGAGGATGGAGAGATCATCATAACCAGACGAATAGTAAATGGCAGAACCATGAATACTATTAATGACCAGACAGTAACAGCAGCAAAGTTAAAAGATGTTTCGGCACTTCTTGTGGATATGCATGCACAGCATGAGCAGCAGATCCTGTTGAAGAAGGCAGAGCATTTGAATATTATGGATAAATTTGCAAAAAGACCGCTTGCTTCATTAAAACAGAAATATGAAGACTGCTATAAAACATTTGAAGATCTTCGAAAAGAACTGGAAGAAGGACAGATGGATGAAGGCGAGCGGAAACGGAAACTGGAATATATCCGGTTTGAAGCAGGAGAGATTGAAGGTGCCAGGCTGGTTCCGGGTGAAGATGAAGAACTGGAAAAGCAGTACCGTAAGATGGTGAATGCCAAGGATATTGTAGAAGCAGTTTCTGAGGTTTATTCGATCACAGGGTATAACCGGAACGCATCTGCCGGAAATGAGATCGGACGTGCACTTGCAAGCTTAAAAGCGATAAAAGGTCTGGATGAGGAGATAGAGAGCATCTTCAGTGAGCTTACAAATATTGATTCGCTGTTAAATGATTTTAATGTATCGGTCAGTGATTATATGCAGAGTATGGAATTCGATGAGTCTGAATTCCATGAGGTTGAAGACCGGCTGAATACCATTAATAATTTAAAAGGGAAATATGGAAGAACCCTAGATGATGTACTTGCTTATCTGGAGCAGCTGAAGCAGGATGAAGCAAAGCTTGTGCAGTATGAGGAATATGCGGAAGAATTGCAACAGAAAGTGAAAACAGCAAAAAAAGAGCTGGATCAGGCAGCGGAAGCTTTAAGTGCAGAACGAAAGATTCAGGCAAAAGAATTATGTAAGCGGGTATCAGAGGCACTGGAGGATCTGAGTTTTAATCAGATCCGGTTCGATATGCATTTTGATCGTCTGACACATCCGGGAACTTCCGGTATCGACGACTGTTACTTTGTTGTATCGACAAATGTCGGAGAAAAGGAACGTCCGCTTTATGAGGTTGCATCCGGCGGTGAGCTTTCGAGGATCATGCTTGCGATCAAATCCTGCATGGCATCGGAAGATAACATTGATACTCTGATATTTGATGAGATTGATGTTGGTATCAGCGGCAGAGCAGCATCAAGTGTGGCAGCAAAGCTTGCGGTTATATCAAAAGCGCATCAGGTGATCAGTATTACGCATCTGCCACAGATTGCAGCAATGGCGGACAGCCATTACAGAATTGAAAAAGTGGTAAAGGATGGCAAGACGATCACGCAGATCTCCAAGTTAGACCGGGAAGAATCTGTGCTTGAGATTGCCAGACTGCTTGGCGGTGCAGAGATCACAAATGCCGCGGTTGAAAATGCCAGGGATATGAAAGAAATGGCAGACAAAGCAAAAATACACTAATTAAAAACAGAACAAAAAAACCAATACTAAGAGTAGCAATAAAACAATTGCTGCTCTTTTTTTACGCGGACAACGAGCCAAAGTCTGTGCTTGCACAAGACCTTGGCGACTGTCGCAATAACCATAAGAAACCGGAGGCATGTTTCTTATGGTCTGTGCAGCATTTACAGAAAGGAGTATTGGGATGGAAGAAGGAACAAAGACGTCGAACCGTTACCGTTCGCTGCTGATCGGATTTTTGATCTTGGATCTGATCGCATTTACACTGCTGGCAGTCGCTTATTTCTGGAACGGAGATATCGGAGATCAGGAGATCAAGTATGAAGATGCGGAGCTTGTATTCGATGATCTGTCCGGACAGAAAGTGATACCGTCCGGCGAACCGGTCGGGATCTATCTGAAAACAGATGGCGTTATGGTCGTAGATTGTGACGAGGTGGAAACTGCACAGGGAGAGATTTGCTCTCCCTGTAACGGCCTGCTTCAGACAGGAGATTACATCACAGCTGTAAATGAAACAGCCATATCAACAAAAAAGGAACTGATGCAGGCTTTATCCGGGAATATTACCGGAACTGTGAGACTTACATTTCTGCGGGACGGAAAGTCACAGGTAGCAGAGGTTACACCTGTGAAAACAAATAAGAATGCTTATATGTTAGGACTGTGGGTGAAGGATGACATATCGGGTATCGGAACAGTGACCTTCCTATGTGGCAATCAGTTTATGGCACTTGGACACAGCGTATCGGATAATGATACCGGGCTTAAGATCAGCAGCACCGGTGGGGGTATCTATACTACACATATAACGAAGATCAACCGATCCTTTGTGTCGATGCCGGGGCAGCTTCAGGGAACGATCCTTTACAAGAAGGATCTGATCGGAATTGTAGAAGGTAATTATGATAACGGAATCGGCGGATATCTCGATGAAGAATATGTGGCGAAGCATTACAAAGCTGCAGAAGCCATGTATATCGCAGATCCTGATGAAGTTCAGACCGGAGAGGCATATATTTATTCCAGATTGGATGGGAATCTGAAAAAATACAAGATCAACATTCTGGCGGTTCATACCGATACTGCCAATAAAAATATGGAATTTAAGGTAGAGGACGAGGATCTGATCGCACTTACCGGCGGTGTCTGTCAGGGCATGAGCGGAAGCCCGATCGTACAGAATGGCAAGCTGATCGGTGCGGTTACACATGTGCTTGTGGATGATCCGACAGAAGGGTATGCTGTATTTATTGAAAATATGATAAAGTAGTGACTTAATTGATTATTCATGTTAGAATCGAAGCTGTACACTGTTAAAAGAAAAAAGAGAAGGGATATTTTGCTTCAGGGTACATGGAGCAGAAGATAGAGTACGATGGATACACAAAACAATAACAACAGAAGTTCATTTTCGGGGAAGATAGGATATGTGCTGTCGGCGGCAGGAGCGTCGGTCGGTCTTGGAAATATATGGCGGTTCCCGTATTTGGCGGCAAAGTACGGAGGAGGAATCTTTCTTCTGATCTATATTCTGCTGGCACTCACATTTGGATATACGATGATTGTTGCTGAGTCTGCGATCGGTCGTATGACAAGAAAGAGTCCGGTCGGAGCGTTTCGGTCATTTGGCAAGAAGAAATGGTTGTCCTTTGGCGGCTGGATCAATGCGATCATACCGGTGCTGATCGTACCGTATTATTCGGTGATTGGTGGCTGGGTTATCAAATATCTGGTGGAATATGTCAAAGGAAATGGAAAGAATCTGGCAAAGGATGGATATTTTACAGACTTTATCTCGAATGGCGTTTCGACAGAGCTTTGTTTCATCGTATTTTGTCTGTTTACGCTGGGGATCATCTTTGCAGGTGTTCAGAATGGTATTGAGCGTGTATCAAAGATCATGATGCCGGTACTGATCGTGTTATCGATCCTTATTGCTGTATATTCAGTGACAAGACCGGGGGCATTAAAGGGCGTGAGGTATTTTCTTGTTCCGAATTTTGATAATTTCTCATGGATGACTGTGGTAGCGGCGATGGGGCAGATGTTTTATTCCCTGTCGATCGCAATGGGTATTCTGATCACATTTGGTTCTTATATGAAAAAGGATACGGCAATCGAGGATGCTACAAGAAATGTTGAGGTGTTTGATACGGCGATTGCAATCATGGCAGGACTTATGATCATTCCTGCGGTATTCGCATTTTCAGGCGGTAATCCTGACACCTTACAGGCAGGTCCTTCATTGATGTTTATAACGATCCCTAAGGTATTTCAGAATATGGGACTTGGAACAATAGTCGGTATTCTGTTCTTCCTGTTGGTTTTATTTGCAGCAGTAACCAGCTCAATCGCACTGACTGAGAGTGCAGTATCCACATTTGAGGATGAGATCGGTTGGAGCAGAAAGAAAGCAACTGTTTTTGTAGGTGTGATCATGCTGATCCTTGGAAGTCTGTCATCACTTGGATATGGACCGCTCGCCTGTGTAAAGATCATCGGTATGCAGTTCTTAGATCTGTTTGATTTTCTGACAAATTCGGTTATGATGCCGATCGCAGCACTTATGACCTGCTTATTGGTTTCAAGAGTTGTGGGAATCGATAAGATAGAAGAAGAGATTCGTCATGGCGAGGGTGCATTCCGCAGAAAGAAGATCTTTGTTGTGATGATCAAATACATATGTCCGATCTTTGCTTTGATCATTCTTGCAAGCTCGGTTGCAAATGCACTTGGCTGGATCTCGATGTAGCTTCAATCTCCTTATGTTAGAAATGGATGTGCTGTTTATGGCATTTATTTCCTGCAGAAGGAGATTTTTGCTTTGTATGTTTATGGTGGAAACTGGTTTGCCGATATCAGTCGAAGAAGGGCTGACCTTGACCGGATTGAAGCCCTTGGAAGAAGTCATAACATTATTATGCTTCAAATGCATTTTTAAAATCCCGTTTCTGTTCACCGCGGTAAAAGAGGACGGAGACTGCAGTTCCGCAGCACCAGCCGACCGGCCAGGAGCACCAGATACCGACAGAACCGAACATCTTTGAAAAGATGATGGATAAGACTACTCGAAGAATCAGATCGGTAAAGGTGGAGATCATGAATTTGTTCATGATACCTGCGCCACGCAGGATTCCGTCTGCCATTAATTTGATGGAAACAATGAAATAAAATGGTGCAAGGATACACAGGAAAACGATACCTGTCTTGATCGCAGTTGCAGTCGGGTTATCAAGAAAGAGCAGCAACAGCCATCTTCCGCAGGTGAAATACAACAATGCAAATGGAATACATAACAGCCAGACCAGCTTTAAGGAAGCCTTGAAGCCGGAACGGATACGGTCGATCTTGCCTGCACCGATATTCTGGGCGGTATAGTTCGAGATACCATTTCCCAGTGTGGTGAGAGAGGTAATGACCAGATTGTTCAGCTTGACAGCCGCAGAATATCCGGCGATAACGCTGGTTCCGAAGTCGTTGATAACGCTCTGGATGATAATATTTCCGATGGATATAAAGCTCTGCTGTAAGGTGCTTGGGATAGCAACAACCAAGATTTGTTTTAAGATGCTGCCATCAAAGAACCGGAAACGGCCGTCTGTCTTGATACCGGTAAGACGGCGTATCACAACAGCGACAGCCAGAATAGCACTGACACCCTGACAGAGGAAGGTCGCCCAGGCAACACCTGCGATTCCCATCTGAAAGGATTTTACAAATAAGATATCGATAAATATATTGGAAACGGATGATATTGCAAGGAAGATGAATGGAGTTCTGGAATCACCGAGAGCGGAGAAAATTCCGGTTGCAATGTTGTAAAAGAACATAAACGGAAGACCATAGATATAGATGTTCAGATACAACAGGGAAGCATCCATGATATCGTCCGGAGTGTGGATCAGAGCAAGCAGTTCCCGGCTGGTGAGCAGACCGGCGATCACCATAACAGCCAGTAAAACAGCCGTAAAGATAAAAGTGGTCGATACAGCCGTCTTCATATTCCGATATTCTTTTGCTCCAAATAATCTGGATACGATAACCGAGCATCCCATATTGCATCCAAATGCAAATGCGATAAAGATCAATGTGATCTCGTAACTGTTGCCAACAGCGGCAAGAGCACTTTCATTGATAAATTTTCCGGCAACCAGACTGTCGGCAATGTTATAGAGCTGCTGGAAGATCACACTTCCAAAGAGTGGCAGACAGAAACGCCACAGCACAGATTCCGGTTTCCCTACGGTCAGATCCTTGTTCATTTTTATTCGTCCTCATTTCTTTTTTTATGACATGATGAATTATAGAACGATAAAATAAAATGTCAAGAATGATTAAAGGTTCCCGTGGAGTAATTGGGATAAATCATCAGGTGTATCAATATCCCTTAGTTCGTTTATATCTGAAACAGAAAAGGTACGGATACGATCAGGATGATTATTTATTACCAGACTGCCGCCTTTTCTTAAAGGAAGATTCTGAAGTTCCTCAAAAAATTCAGACGGGAAGATAACAGGAGAACCGACTATATCTCCATAACAGGTTCGCCAGATTGAGTTTCTGTCATTTTCCGCACAAAGAAGCAGCGAGATCATGGATTCTTTTTGAAGCAAAGGCTGGTCGGCGGGGAGAAAGACGCAGCGATCGATATGATCACCAATGGTTTCCAGACCGAGGCGAATCATGTCGTTTCGATGCGGAAAGGTATGAAGCAGTACCGGAATATTTTGTTTTATACATAGGCTCTGAATTTCCTTGTGAATGGTTACCACGACAGATGTTGTAAACAGATTCTTAATAATGTTAAGAGAGAAATCGATCAATGGTTGTCCATTGAAATCAGCAAGCAGCTTATTTCCACCAAAGCGGGTACCCTGACCGGATGCCATGATGATACAGCCTGCATTTCCATATGGTTGATCGAGATCCACAAGGAAAACATCCTTATGGTTACGCAGTTCCTCCAGAAACGGAAGCTTTTGTTTTCGCACGACCATGAGAAGCTGTTTGTGCTTCATTAAGGTTCGTATAGCTTGCTGGTATTTGCAGGAATTACTTTCCAGAAAGCCGATTTCATCAATCGTGATCCATTCGGAAGTTGCATGCAGACAGGAATGTAAGAACGCGGTTCCTTTTTCATCAAAGCATTCGGGAATAGCAAGCATCTGATTTCTCTTATGGGTTGGATCCGAATGATAACGTCCAATCTGGATTATTTCTTTTGAACAGTTGTTTTTCAGGTAGACTCCTTTTTCCGGTACTACCCAGGAGGTAACACCGGGCATCGGGGAGGAAAAGAGAGATGTCAGAAGTGTTGTTTTTCCACTTCCGGATGCTCCTGTCAGAACCAGATGTTTTTTTCCACTAGTCTGAAAAGATCTCCATATAGAGTTTGCTGTTGGCCTCGTTACAGGCATTCCGGTAGGTTTCATATTTTTTCAGCCATTCCTTTCCCTCTGGAGTCAGAGTACTTCCACCACCGGATCTGCCGCCGGTGCTACGTTTTGTCAGAGAAAATCCTAGTTCCTTTTCTGCCTTATTGATCATACGGAGTGCCTTTGTATAGGCAAGTCCCATAGAGATTGATGCAGAACGGAGAGAGCCGGTTTCTTCGATCATATGAAGCAGTTGGCATGGTCCGGCCCCAAAAAATTTTTCGTTATTATCATTTACAAAATAAATTTTTGTTATTGCTTTCAAGATGTTTCAGCCTCCTTCATCATAACAAGCCTGCTATTTCCAAGACGATCGTTAAGCGTTGACAGACTGATTGTACCATATATTTTGGAAAGAAGCTGTTCCATATCGGAAATTGATGTTTCGGATGGAATGATCGTACCGATCAATCTGCCGTCTGACAGGATCAGAAGTGAATCACAATAATTTAGCGCCAGAGCTGAATCATGTAGTGTGATCAGGGCAGAAGCATGATTTTGTTGGATATAATCCTGTAAAAGCTCCATTGCCTGATAACGTAGCCGAAAATCTAAGGCACTTTCCGGTTCATCCAAAAGAAGAAGTTTTCGTTTGCCTGCAAATGTACGTGCTAATATACATAACTGTTTCTGACCGGCACTCAGACTTTGAAAATTATCATACATCCGGTTGCCAAGACCAACATCGATAAGTGCCTGTATAGCTGTTTCTTTCATTTGCCGGGTTGGAGTCTGCAACAGTTTCAGTTCAGGGTTGAACCCCATCATAACTACATCAAAAAGCGTGAGATCTAAAGAGATACTGTTATTTTGTGGTATATATCCACAAAGCCTTGCCAGTTCCTTTGGGGAAACTGATTCTACGGTAATTGTATCAAGCTGACAGTTCCCCGTATGGGGAAGCAGATTTGCCAGGGACTTGATCAAGGTGGTTTTTCCGCAACCGTTTGCCCCCAGTATACCAATAATCTGACCGGAGTCGACGGAAAAACTGATATTTCTGATAATGTTTGTTCCATTATATCCGGCAGACAGATTGTTTACAGTTAGTAATTTCATATCCGATCACTTCTCCTTATACATAGATAGATTAAGAATGGGACTCCTAAAAGACTTGTAAAGATACTTACAGGCAGTTCTGTGGATGCTATACTACGAGCGAATATATCTCCCATGGTCAGCAGACATCCACCGATCAGTCCGCTTAACAGCATAGTGGATAGTCGGTTGTTTTTTAGTAATAAACGTGCTCCGTGTGGTGCCAGAAGAGATACGAAGCTGATCAGTCCGGTCATACTGATCACACCGGAAACAGCCAGTGTCGCAATCAACAAAACAATCAGACGAACCTGCTGTACATTTACACCGAGCATTTTTCCCTCATTATCATCTAAAGAGAGAAGTATGATCTGTCGATATAATAAGAATAGAATGACTGAACAGAAAAGACATAGGATAATATTTCCTTTTATGGAGTAGATGCTGATTCCATTTAGGCTTCCCATGATCCAATATTCAATTGATGCCAGTTGTTTTTCCGGATCTGCGATTAATTTCAGACAAACCAGCGCCGTCTGTGCGAGACTGTGAACAGCGATTCCGGAAAGTACAATGCTGTGACCATCCCGGTCTGCGGTTAAGGAAGATAATACCAGTGCAAGGATAACAGAACAAACAGCCCCTGCAAAAGCAGAGACTGTGATCGCCATAGAACCGGATAAGAACAGAATTCCAAATGCTGCACCGGCACTAGCTCCCGAAGATACGCCAATGATATCAGGGGAGGCCAGAGGATTCCGAAAAACGGTCTGATAGACAAAACCTGCCATGCCAAGGACAAATCCTCCGATAGCACCGATAACAGCGCGGCTGGCGCGGAGCGTAAGAAATACTCGCCATTGCATGGAATCTCCGGCTATCAGACCGGTCAGGGTGATCCTGTATTTTCCGATAAACAGGGAAGCTGCTGTCAGAAGAATCAGACCTACGCTTCCGGCAATAAGATATAAATTTGCTTTATTTTTTGATTCCATAGAATGTTTCATAGAAAGAATTCATCTCTTTCGTATAAGTATCAGTTGAAACCTGATCAGGATGCAGGATTCCGGCAAGCCAGATGGAAGCCAGGATACTAGCAGGTACAGGACTGTCCAGTGCTTCGATATCTCCCGGAATGGCATAAATGTGGTTATTTTTTACTGCTGTGCAGTCTTTCAGGTTCGGATCGCTTAATACATCGTCTACTGTATATTCTGCATCGGAAGCAAGGATAATATAATCAGGATCCCAGGAGAGAAGCTGTTCATAGCTAATCTCGGCCCAATAGGTATCAGAGATATCAGATGCTACATTTTTACCGCCTGCAAGTTCGATAATACCTGATTGGTACATAGCTGGACCGGCAGTTGACAGGAGAGAAGAATTACCTGCAAGGTAAATATTCGGAGTGTCGTCTGCGGTTGCAAGAGAAGTAGTAAGCATTTCTTTTTCCTGATTAATGAAGTCAAGCAGTTGGTCTGCTTTATCCTGGGTATTTGTAGCTGTGGCAATAAGACTGATCATATCGGATAACTGATCCGGACTTTCTGGATTTACCAGTAACACAGGAATACCAAGCTCTGTCAGACTCTTTGCGGCATCTTTTAGCTTTAACGGTAAAATCACAAGATCCGGTGAAAGAGAAGCACAGGTTTCCAGATCGAATTCCTTTGCTGTTCCGACATTTGGAAGTTCCAGAAGCTCCGGAGCAGCCAGTTTGTAGATTGGTCTTTTGTCTGCCTTTGCCTCAATGCCTACCACCTTGTCTGATAATCCAAGTGCGATCAGAAGACTGGAAGGAATGTAATATCCGCTTACAATCTTAGCTGGCTCTTTTTCAATGGTAACGGTGCGGTCTGCCTGATCCGTAACTGTGACCGGATAAGAGGTTTCTTTTTCGGCAGCTTCTGTAGACACATCATCTGAAGAAGCTTCTGATGATAATTCTGAGGTTGCTTCTGATGAAGCGGTTGTCCCCGTGTCTGCAGGCTTTGATGAAGTATTACAGCCTACCAGAGATAAAAGCAGGGAACAGATTAATAATAAGGATAAGTATTTTTTTAGTGTGTTTTTCATAATAACTCCTTTTCGTTATATTTTGAATAATACAACGGTATTGTAGCAAAGCATCTTTTCAAAAACAAGTATTTTTACTATAATATATTTTGATATAGTGCGGCTAAGGCAACATTTAAAGGAGCTTTTTATGGTAACAATTCAGAATTATATACGTGTTAAAAGTCTGGAAGAGGCTTATCAGTTAAATCAAAAAAAAGGTAGCTGTATAATCGGTGGAATGTTATGGACAAAGATGCAGAACCGGACGATATTGACAGCAATTGATCTATGTGATCTGAAACTGGATCAGATCGAGGAGACGGAGAATGAGATCATTATCGGTTCGATGGTATCTCTACGACAGCTTGAATTGCATAGAGGCTTAAATAATTATACACAAAATTCTGTCAGAGACGCTGTAAAAGATATTGTCGGTGTACAGTTTCGTAACTTGGCAACGATAGGTGGAAGTATCTGGGGACGTTTTGGTTTCTCTGATGTGCTGACGGTATTTCTTGCCATGGATACATATGTGGAATTATATCAGGGTGGGAGAATACCACTTAGAGAATTTGTGGGGCAGAAGCCGGATCAGGATATTCTGGTTCGTCTGGTTATAAAGAAGACGTCCGGGTGCTTCTCTTATGCATCTGTAAGAAATCAAAGTACTGATTTTCCGGTGATCGCATGTGCGGCTTCTGTTGTAGGCGGGGAATATCGTTTATCAGTGGGAGCAAGACCGGGACGAGCGATGCTTCTTCTGGATGAAGAAGGACTTTTGTCAGAGGAACTGACAGAAGACTCTATAGAGGACTTTGCTATGTGGGCAGAGAAACATATTCCGACAGGAAGTAATCATCGAGCTGGAGCAAAGTATCGTTCCAGACTGATTCGTATATTAAGTCAGAGATTATTTAATAAATTGAGAGAGGAGCAGAAATGGAGATAACAGTAATTGTAAATGGGAAAAAACTGGTGGATTCTATTGAACCGGATCTGCTTCTGATCGATTTTCTGAGAAAGCATGGATGCTACAGTGTAAAGCGAGGCTGTGAAACTGCAAATTGCGGATTGTGTACAGTCTTTTTGGACGGCATTCCTGTGCTTTCCTGCTCAGTGCCGGCAGCAAGAGCAGCTGGTCATGAGGTACAGACATTAGAGGGACTTCAGGAGGAAGCTTCTGAATTTGTCGGATTTATTGCAGATCAGGGAGCTGATCAGTGCGGATTTTGCAATCCCGGATTTGTCATGAACACGATTGCATTATTGCGAGAGAATCCGGATCCTACAGATGATGAGATCCGTGCTTATCTGGCAGGAAATCTTTGCAGATGTTCCGGATATGAAGGCCAGTTGCGGGGAATTCGAAATTATCTGGAACATAAGAGATCAAAGGAGGGCATTCATGGAAGAAAAGAAGTATAATTCAGTCAATCATTCGGTTCGTAAAAAAGATGCAATGCAGCTCCTTTTGGGAAAACCGGTTTATGTTGATGATATTACATCATCAGATGCTTTGACGGTAAAGCTTTTAAGAAGCCCATATGCCAATGCTATTGTAGAAGATATCAACGTAGCAATAGCAAAAAAAGTTCCGGGAGTTGTAGATGTTTATACATGGAAGGATGTTCCAAAGCAGAGGTTTGCGATTGCAGGACAGACATATCCGGAACCATCTCCCTATGATCGGCTGATCATAGACCGGCATGTACGTTTTGTAGGGGATGTTGTTGCTATTATTGCGGCTACGGATGAGAAAGCTGCTTTAAAAGCAATGAAGCTGATAAAAGTGAAATATGATATCCTTGAACCGGTTCTTGATTTTCATCAGGCAAAGGATAGTGCTGTCCTTGTACACCCGGAGGAGGACTGGTTTCCACCTATGGAAGTTGGAGGAGATCCCGGACGGAATCTGGTTGCAAGTGAAAAAAACGGAGATGGTGATGTGGATGCCGTAATAGCGGATTGTGATGAGGTGCTCGAACACACATATCATATGCGGGCGTTTAACCAGGCAATGATGGAAACCTTCCGCACATATACCTGTTTTGACCGATATGGAAGGCTTCATGTGATCTCGTCTACACAGATTGTATTTCATGTGCGTCGTATCCTTTCCAGAGCACTGGGCATTCCAAAGAGCAGGATACGTGTTGAGAAACCAAGAATCGGTGGGGGTTTTGGAGCAAAACAGACAGCAGTCAGTGAAGTATATCCGGCGTTTGTCACACTGAAGACCGGACAACCCGCCAAACTTATATTTACAAGAGAAGAGAGTCAGATTGCCGGTTCTCCGCGGCATGAGATGGAAGTCCGTGTACGCCTGGGAGCAGACCGGGACGGACATATCCGCGGACTGGATCTGTATACACTTTCAAATACAGGAGCATATGGAGAACACGGACCTACAACAGTTGGTCTGAGCGGACATAAATCAATTCCCCTTTATACAGGTGGACTTGAAGCATATCGGTTTAATTATGATGTAGTATATACCAATACGATGGCAGCCGGTGCTTACCGGGGATATGGTGCGACACAGGGTATATTTGCACTGGAAAGTGCTGTAAATGAACTTGCAGAAAGACTTGGAATTGATCCGACTGTAATCCGTGAAAACAACATGATCCGTGAAGGAATGAAGATGCCGGCATATTATGGAGAGACAGCAAATGCCTGCGCACTTGATAAATGTATGGCAAAATGCAAAGAATTATTTCATTGGGACGAGAAATATCCTGTTCGTGAGATAGGAGATGGGAAGGTAAGAACAGCCGGAGTAGCTATGGCGATGCAAGGCTCCTGTATCTCCAATCTGGATGTCGGATCGGCAACGGTAAAGCTGGCCGATGACGGAACATTTAATCTGATCATCGGTGCGGCAGATATGGGAACCGGGTGTGACACGATCCTGGCTCAGATGGTGGCAGAATGTATGGATTGTTCCGTGGATGATGTAGCTGTATTTGGGGCAGATACAGATGCATCACCATATGATTCCGGTTCGTATGCATCATCTACAACATATGTTACGGGTAAGGCCGTAGAACTTGCCTGTGAGAAACTGAAAAAAAAGCTTTGTGCGATAGCAGCCGGTATGCTTTCCTGCAGTCCGGAGGAAATGATCTTTGAAAATGGAAGGGCATGTCGGGTCAATACAGATCAAAGTGTGTCACTTGCCGAGATTAGTGTAAAAGACCAGATTGCAAATGATATCGCAGCAGTAGCAACGGTTTCCCATTCTTCACCTGTATCGCCTCCGCCTTATATGGTCGGCATGGTTGAGATTGAGTTAGATCGATATACAGGAGAGGTAAAAATTCTGGATTATGTAGCTGTTGTTGATTGTGGAATTCCTATCAACCCGGCATTGGCACGTATTCAGGCAGAAGGCGGCATCGTACAGGGAATCGGGCATACACTGTTTGAGAATGTCACCTACAATGAAAGAGGATGTCCGATTGAATCCAGTTTCATGCAGTATAAGATTCCAACCCGCCTTGATATGGGACATCTTCAGGTAGAATTTGAACACAGTTATGAACCGACAGGCCCATTTGGAGCCAAGTCTATAGGAGAGATAGTGATCAATACACCTGCACCTGCAATTGCACATGCAATCTATCGTGCAACAGGCGTATGGCACAGAGAACTTCCGATCACTCCGGAAAAGATACTGATGTCCATGTTGGATGAAAAAGAATAAAGATGAGGAGAATTCACAAATGAAAAAAATATTTAAGCTGTCTGAGACAGCATTTCAGATGGATGGAAAGATGCCGCTTTCGCAGGCGATTCCGTTAGGATTACAGCATGTTTTGGCAATGTTTGTAGGAAACCTGACCCCACTTCTGATCATCACAGGAGCATGTGGCCTGGCAGGCGGTGAGTTCGCAGATCTACAGCTTTCTTTGCTTCAGAATGCGATGCTGATCGCAGGAATTGTGACATTGGTACAGTTGTTCGGAATTGGTCCGGTAGGAGGCCGGGTACCGATCATAATGGGAACATCTTCCGGATTTATAGGTGTCTTTAACAGTGTAGCAGCAACCATGGGTGGTGGTATACTGGCATATGGTGCGATCATGGGAGCATCTATTATAGGTGGCCTTTTTGAAACAGTGCTTGGCTTTTTCTTAAAGCCCCTTCGTAAGTTCTTTCCATCGGTTGTAACCGGTACCGTGGTAATGTCGATTGGATTAAGCTTGATTTCGGTAGGTATCAATTCTTTTGGTGGAGGAAATAAAGCAGAAGATTTTGGCTCCATTGAGAATCTGTTGCTTGCGTTGTTTGTACTTATTGCGATCTTGTTTTTCAAACATGCGACAAAAGGCTTTTTGAGTTCGTCATCTATTTTATTTGGCATTATTTTCGGATACATTGCAGCAATGATCATGGGCTTTGTTTTGCCGAAAACCGGAGTGACGGCAGATGGTGTAGAATATACAAAGGCATGGGTGTTGAACTGGGATAAAGTTGCGGAAGCCTCCTGGTTTGCGGTTCCGAAGCTTTTGCCTGTAAAACCTGTTTTCGATTTGCGGGCGATTCTTCCGGTTCTTATTATGTTCATTGTAACTGCAGTTGAGACGGTTGGAGATATTTCAGGTGTTATGGAAGGCGGATTGGACAGAGAAGCAACAGATAAAGAACTTGCAGGCGGTGTTATGTGTGACGGACTGGGTTCTTCATTTGCAGCGATATTTGGTGTCCTGCCAAATACATCATTCAGTCAGAACGTTGGATTGGTAGCCATGACAAAGGTTGTAAACCGGTTCGCTCTTGCAACCGGAGCCATTTTCCTTGTCCTTTGCGGCTTATGTCCAAAGCTTGCAGCGTTGGTATCAATCATGCCACAGTCTGTACTTGGTGGCGCAGCAGTCATGATGTTTTCCTCGATTGTAATCAGTGGTATTCAGTTGATCACGAAGAATCCGTTGAATGCCAGAAATCTTTCCATTGTATCAGTAGCACTGGGCGTTGGATATGGAATGGGAGCTAATCCCGGAATTTTGGTACATACACCGGAGGTGGTACAGTTGGTATTTGGTGGATCGGGAATTGTACCAGCAGCAATGGTAGCTATTCTTTTAAATATCATTTTGCCGAAAGAGGAAAAATAAATACTATTTATACAGCATATGAAACAAATGCAGATATTCCTGTTCGACATCCTCAAACGAACGAACCTCATAAGAAAGGTTGATGTGAAGCTCAGGCTCCGGTCTGTCCGATGGCTCATTTAACAATGTGAGAAGATCGAAATAGAGCATGTCGTCGTCGATACATTTGATCCTGCGTTCTTCTTCCTCTGTCAGAGGAGAACCCAGATATTTTGTATAGATCACATTTAACAGATTCTGTTCCAGATCTTTATATGCAGGAAGATGCTTCTTAAAAGGTCTTGGAACATCTGACAGGTAGGCTTCACTTGCATCGTGAAGCAGACAGGCAAGCACCAGTCGGTCGGAATACCCACGGGCAGCCGCTTCCTTTGCACAGTTGATACAATGACTGCCAACGGAAAAGAAGGTCTTTACATGACCGTTTCCACGACAAATTAGTGATAATGCGTGTGCGATGTCCTCGATATGAAGATGTTCTGCCTCTGGCAGAGTCGGATCAAAATGATCCCCGGTATAAGTTGTAATATAATCAGCCATATAAAAATCATCCTGTCGAAAATAGTTATTTCTCACTGATTATATAACAAAAGCAGATAAAATCAACTTTATTTTTTATCCAATTACGGCTCTGTTATAGTTCACATATTATTGCGCAAGACGCTCTCGCTCTACCCTCATGTAGCGGTTCTAAGCTCACTGCTTACAGCAGTTCACTAAGTACCGACATTCGGGCAGGCTTGCTTCATAATAGTGAACCTATAACAGAGCCGTAATTTTGGAAATGTAAGTTATTTCAAAATATACATAAGAAAAAGGAAACCGATATACTATTATAAAGCAAGCCTTTTTCAACGCCGGTACTTAGTGAGTCGCCTTATAGGCGAGAAACATAGCAGCGTTGCGTTGAAATAGAGTGCAAACGACTTGCGTAATAAAATGTATATCGGTTTCCTTTTTCGTAGGGATTCCTACGCCTTCTTGCCGGCTGCTTCAAACTCCCGGACGATTTCTTCATCAGGAGCTTTTGTAAGCAGGCTGACCACAATGATGAAGATCAGGGATACGATAAATGCAGGAAGCAGTTCGTAGATATCAAGAATTCCTCCAAGTGGACGAATCAGATACTTCCAGATAAATACAGTAGCACCACCGGATATGATACCGGCGATCGCACCTGCAAGATTACAACGTTTCCAGAATAAAGAACAAAGCACAACAGCACCAAATGCACCGCCGAAGCCTGCCCATGCGAAGGAAACGATCTTGAATACACTGGAGTCAGGATTTCTTGCAAGGAAGATACTTACGATCGCAATACCAACGATTGTTAAACGTGCGATCAGAAGATTTGTCTTCTCGGAAATCTTGATCTTTAAGAAATCATGTACTATATTCTGTGAAACACCGGATGCAGCAGCAAGCATCTGACTGTCTGCGGTAGACATCGTAGCGGCAAGGATACCGGCAAGGATGATACCTGCGATAAGAGCAGTTAATGCATTATGCTGGCTGATGATACCTGCGATACGAACGATAATAGTTTCACTGTTTGAACCGGTCAGAGTTTCAAGTGCGCCTGCTTTGGTCATACCAAGACCGACAATACCGATCAGAACACCTGCGGTCATAGCGATCACGACCCATACAGAGGCAATACGGCGGGAAAGTACCAGTTTTTTCTCATCCTCGATTGCCATGAAACGGACAAGGATATGAGGCATACCAAAGTAACCGAGTCCCCATGCTGCGGTTGAGAAAATTGTCAAAAAGTTATATTTGACTTCAGAACCGGAGGCAACATCAAAGGTAGATGTCAGAGACAGATAACCCGGAAGGGCGGCTGCATTGTCCATAACGGCTGTCCAACCACCTGCTCTTGAGATTCCATAGATCAGAACGATTGCAAGTGCACCGGTCATAACGATACTCTGAACAAGGTCTGTAACACATACGGCATTGAACCCACCGGTGATTGTATAACCAACAATCAACAGGGCGGACAACATCATGGCAACCTGATAATTGATACCGAATAAGCTGTTGAACAGCTTACCACAGGCAGCAAAACCGGATGCTGTGTAAGGGATGAAGAAGATAATGATAACAAGAGCGGAAAGTGCTGTGATAACATTATTCTTATCATGGAATCGTTTTGCAAAGAAATCAGGCACAGTGATCGCGCCGATATTATTTGAATAACGTCTGAGTTTTCTGGACACGAAGAACCAGTTCAACCATGTACCAACGGCAAGACCGATGGCAGTCCATGCGGCATCGCAGATACCGGACAGATATGCAACGCCCGGAAGTCCCATCAGGAGCCAGCTTGACATATCACTTGCTTCAGCACTCATGGCTGTTACGAGAGGTCCCATCTTACGGCCGCCAAGATAGAAATCTTCTGTACTGTTGTTACGCTTGCTGTAAACAAAGCCGATCACGAGCATGATCGCCAGGTAGACAACGATTGCAAGCATGATGAAAAAGTTAGTTGTCATAAACATTTAAATATCCTCCAATTTTTTATTGCGTATGCATAACATGGACAAAATCGTTAAATTTCGTAATAGAATACATAACTAAAAAATCATAGCGTAATATGAGAAAAAAGTCAAACAAATACGATCTGCTTTAGAAAAACAGGTAAAATTATGTCCTGGCTAAAGAATGGTAAAGAATTTGTAAAAAATACTTGAAAAAATAAATCAGGTCTGCTAGTATGTCTTCAGACAAAGACGTCAGTTGAACGAGATACGTTCGATTGGCGTCTTTTCTGTTTTACAAAAAAAGTACCATGGAATTTTGTAAAAAAGTGAAGCGAAACCTGTCGGGGGATGCGCACCTGCCGGAGATTTCAAAAAGAATTTCAGAAAAAAATGGAGGAAATAGTTATGAATACTGGTGATACTGGTTTTATGCTGATCTGTACAGCATTGGTATTTTTTATGACACCGGGACTTGCTTTCTTTTATGGTGGAATGGTGCGAAGGAAAAATGTCGTTAATACGATGATGGCATGTACTTTTATTATGGGACTTTCGGTTGTGATGTGGATATTATTTGGTTACTCCCTTTCTTTTGGGGGAAATCACGGAGGAATCATTGGTGATCTCAGATGGTTTGCGTTAAATGGCATATCCATGAATGAGGCCGGACCGTATGCAGACAATATTCCGCATTTTGTATATATTGCATTCCAGATGATGTTTGCAATGATTACGCCGGCACTGATCACAGGATCATTAGTCGGACGTGTAAAGTTTAAGGCTTTATTCTTCTTTATCATGTTCTGGTCGATTCTGGTTTACTATCCGATGGCACACATGGTATGGGGACAGGGCGGTTTCCTTGCAGAGATTGGTTCGGTTGATTTTGCGGGTGGAAATGTCGTACATATCAGCTCCGGTGTAAGTGCATTGATATTTGCGATCATCCTTGGCAGACGAAAAGGTTATGAGAATACTGCTTATCGTGTTCATAACATTCCATTCGTTGCTCTTGGTGCATTTATCCTTTGGTTCGGATGGTTCGGCTTCAATGCAGGAAGTGCCCTCGGAGCAAATGGTCTTGCAGCTCATGCATTCTTAACCTCAGCAATCGCAAGTGCAAGCGCCATGATGTCATGGATGCTGATCGATGTGATAAAAGACGGAAAGCCAACCTTGGTTGGTGCTTCGACCGGTCTTGTTGTCGGGCTGGTTGCAATCACACCGGGAGCAGGCTTTGTTCCAATCTGGTCTGCATTTATTATCGGTGCACTTGTAAGTCCGATTTGTTGTGGTATGATTACTTTATTAAAGAAGAAATTGAAAATAGATGATGCACTCGATGCTTTTGGATGTCATGGTATCGGTGGTGTCTGGGGTGGTATCGCGACCGGATTATTTGGTAAGAGTTCGATCAACAGTGTTGCCAGATGGGATGGACTGTTCTTCGGAGACTATCACCTCTTTGTTGCACAGTTGATCGGTATCGTTGTGACGATAGCAGTTGCAGCGGTCGGAACGTTTATCTGTCTTGGACTTGTAAGACTGATCACGCCGCTTCGTGTATCAGATAAGGAAGAAAAGATCGGTCTGGATCTTGCAGAACAGGGAGAAAGTGCATATCCGACATTTAACGGATTGGATTCATAGAAGTTGCGGAAAGGAGTATGAGAATATGATGATCAAGATAGAAGCAATCGTGCGAGAAGAAGTATTTGAAGATGTAAAAGAAGCACTGAATGCGATTGATGTAAATGGTATTACAGTATCTCAGGTAATGGGATGCGGTGCACAGCGAGGATATAAGAAGCTGGTACGTGGTACAGAGGTTGATGTCGTTATGCAGCCGAAGATCAAATTTGAGATCGTAGTTTCTTCGGAAGAATGGGAGAAGAAGACGATCGATGCAATCCAGAAGGCAGCATACACCGGAGAAGTCGGAGACGGCAAGATCTTCAGTTATGAGATCCGCACCGCCATGAAGATTCGTACGAAGGAAAGCGGCTATGATGCGCTGAATTAGACAAACAGGAGGAGCCTGTAAGATGGGTTCCTCTTATTTTTCTGCCTTAAATTCCATTTACAAGCCATGAAAAACAGTTTATAGTTATAGACAGTTAAAATTGTTCAGGACGGTGTATAAAATATGAAATTTAAGAGTACAAATGAGATAGAAACCATTCAGTTACGGGATGCACAGATCAAAGAAATGAAGCTTGTCGGAGTCGGAGAAGTGGAAACAGATGGCGAAGCAGCAGAGAGTGTTGAAGATGCAGAAGCTTCCCTTAAAGGGCTTCGGGCAAGATGGCTGGAATTCTATGTAGAAGGTGCGGTTGTAAAGGATAACAATTCTCAGAACGAATACTATACAGACAAATATGCCGATCAGATGGAGATACGGTTTAAGAATCCGGTCATTGAAGCGGTATTGTTGGAAGGTCATAAGTATTATGATGCAAATGATAATCTGGTAGAAGAAGTTCCGGATCAGAAACTTGCGGAAGATGAGTATGAAAAGATATTTGGAAAGTTCAAAGAGAACTATATCTTCTATGGTGGTAAGCCGGAAGCAGATAAGAAGTGTTATCAGATGATCGTTGATGTTGACGAAGATTCTTATATAGTAAGCTTTTATTATGATAAGGTAATTGCCGGATGGAATCATTTCCTGAATAAGGCAAACATGGGTTAGGTGATCGAATATGGCAAAACGAATCAAAGAATATCTGGCATATGTAGATAAGCTGCTTGCAAGGGATGATGTTGATTTTGATGAGGAGATGAGGAGACATCTGGTGCAGATTGAATTTTTCATGCATGAGCGTCTGATCCATCTCCTTGTAACAATCTTATTTGCGATCCTTACGGTAGGCTGCTGTGTGACCTTTGTGGTGACGGAAAAAATACAGATCTTACTGTTAGCGGCAGCATTGTTTGTCTTACTGATCCCATATATCCGGCATTATTATTTACTCGAAAACAGCGTGCAGAGAATGTACGATCAGTATGACAAAATGATGGAAAAAGCAGGAAAAGATGCATTTTATACAGGAAAGGAAAGTTAAATGTTTAATCTGGTAATGGGAATCGTCATGATCGGGATCGGAACAATCTGTCTGGTAAAAGGCTGTGTAGGAACCTTAAGTCCAGTGATGATCTTTTTTGGATGCTGTATGATTGTATTCGGTATCGTGGAGATCATCCGGTCAAAAGCTATCCGCAAACGCGAACAGCAGAGAAAAGACCATGAGATGGATGTCTACCTCAAAATGGCAGAGGAGATGGGCGTAGTCGTAAATCCCATCACCCATGAGATTGTCAAAAAAGAGGACGATAAATCTTAAAACGGACGAACTGGTCGATGGTTATACTTGCTGCATAATAGTACAACCATCGACCGATACTGTAGGCAAAAATGGAAGACAGGGTTACTGTTATGAAGCAAGCCTGCCTGAGCGCTGGTACTTAGGCTGCGTACTTTGCAGCCTTACGTACCACTGCGTTGAAGGTAGAGCGAAAGCGTCTTGCATAATAATAGCTAACCCTGTCTTCCGTTTTTTAAAGGTGGTCTACTTCAAGGTCGAGAAGTCAAATTCGGACACGCCGGAGCCGGAGGCTGCCTTGTAGACCTTGCCGGAGGTAGAATCTACATAGAAGTCACCAACCTTAGAGTTGTCAGATTTTCTGGTGTCATGAAGCTCAAAGTGGTACCCCATGCTGCCGGAGTTATAATCAGTAAGATCCTTGTCGTTATTGCGGACTTCATAGTTCTTGGAGTCGCCGGGAATCTGATCCATAAAATACTTATAAGCATGGTCATAAGTATCATAGTTTCCGGTCAGAGCATCGGATACATCCTTTGCTGCATCATCTACAACATCTCCGGCATCGTCGATCATGTTACCGAGATCCTTACCTACAGAACCTGTACCGTTTGAATTATTCCCGTTTTCTGTGGAACTGCTGTCCTCTGTACTGCTCCCGGTTGTTGTACCGGTTGTTTCAGGGTTATTTTTCTCGCCGCATGCGGTCAGGGTAAATGCCATGACAACCAGACATGCACATAAAAGAAATGATTTTTTCATTTTTTTATTCTCCTTTTCCATTTGATAAAAATAGTATCTGACATTTCCTGTTTTTTATTCGAATAAAAATATCAGATCGGGAGTATAGATGTATAAAAAACGGAAAATCTTATAAAAATGAGGAAAAAAATAAAAACAGTTTTATCCCACATAAATGACAACGAAGCGTTAAAAGAGTGTGACCGATTTTTTGCAGCTTATTGGCAAAATATAATTCTGGTTGCTGCACTGATTGTATTTTTATTGTTTACAGGAAAATTCATTATCGATCAGAAAGATAAATTTCCGGATTCAGACAGCGTGGCTGCCATGTCATCAAAAACAGTGACACGAAAACGGGCATATCTGACCTTTGACGACGGTCCATCCGATCAGACCGGAGAGATCCTTGATATTTTAAAAGAGCATAATGTTAAAGCTACGTTCTTTGTAATAGGAAGAAATGAACGATACTATCCCATGTACAAACGGATTGTGGAGGAAGGGCATACACTGGCGATCCATTCATATTCCCATGAATATAGTACGATTTATGCAAGCTATGACAATTTCGTGAATGATGTTGAGGAATTAAGAAAATTATTGTATGATGTTACAGGAGTGGATTGCCGGTATTACAGGTTCCCGGGTGGAAGTTCAAACCGTGTTACGCAGGTACCGGTGAATGACCTGATCGACTATCTGGACTCGGCAGGATTGACGTATTTTGACTGGAATGCATTGAATAATGATGCGGTGATGGCCGGACAGACACCGGATCAGCTTGTAAAGAATATATTGAAGGATGCATTAAATTATGATGACACGATCATATTGATGCATGATCTGGATTGCTGTCATGAAACAGTGGAATCTCTGCCGTCACTGATTGAACAATTAGAGGAACATGGATATGAGATCCTTCCGATTGATGATGATACACCGCATATCCAACATAGAACACATTAGAAATAGTTCATTATATTTTATCTATACATAATCAAGTAAAGAGGCTAAAGAATGACATACGAAGAAGCATATCTATATATGAAAGAAACGGGAAAAAGAGGCAGTATCTACGGAACGGAGACAGTGAAAGAACTACTTTTAAGACTGGGGAATCCACAGGATCGGGTTCCTGTCGTTCATATAGCCGGAACAAACGGAAAAGGTTCTATATTCGCATTTGTCGGGCATATTCTGGAGGATGCAGGGTATGTTGTCGGACGCTATATATCCCCAACGATCTTTACATATCTGGAACGATTTCAGATAAATGGACATTATATGAAAGAATCGGAATTTGCACGGATCATGGAGACCGTGATCCCGGTTTGCGAGGATATGGAGGAAGCCGGGCTTCCGATCCCGACCGCATTTGAGCTTGAGACTGCGGTAGCATTTCTGTATTTTGTGCAGAAAAAGGTCGATATCGTGTTACTGGAAACCGGAATGGGTGGAAAGAACGATGCGACAAATGTGGTGAAACAGCCACTTTGTACCGTGCTTGCAAGCATCAGCAGAGATCATATGCAGTTTCTTGGTGATACATTGCAGGAGATTCTGGAACAGAAGATGGGGATCCTTCGGGAACAGGTTCCGTGTGTGGCATATCCGATGCAGAATGAGATGAGACAGATATGGCTAAAAAAATGTGATAAAATGCGGATAGAACCGATCATGGCAGATACCGACCAACTGCAGGTCATAGCAGAAAATCTGCATGGAAGCAGGTTTTGTTATAAAGGACAGGAGTATGAGCTGGGGATTCCCGGAATCTATCAGATCTATAACAGTATAACCGCAATTGAGGTCTGTAATTGTTTAAAAAAACAGTATGATTTAAAAAATGTGAATATAAAGAACGGATTAAAAGAGACGGTGTGGGAGGGCAGATTCCAGAAGATTAAGGATGTGCCTTTGACTTATATCGATGGAGCGCATAATGAAGGCGGATGGAGAAGCCTCAGAGAGAATATCCGGGCATATTTTACAGGGCGGCCGTTGATCTATATCTGTGGTGTTCTTGCAGATAAAGAGTATGAGAAAATGGTGGATATCATGGCACCGTTTGCAAGCTTTATCATAACGGTAACACCGGATAATCCACGGGCGCTTGATAAGGAGATTCTGGCAGACTGCTATCGTTCATACGGAAAGTCGGTGGATACGGCAGAGGATGTGTTTACTGCACAGAGACAGGCGGAAACACTGGCACAAGAAATGACGGAGCCGGTGATCGTGGTATTTGGTTCATTATCTTTTATAGGACCGCTGATATCACGGATAAGTAGTACGATAAAACAGGAGAGGGCTACAAAGAAGAAATGACGATGGACAGAGTCAATGCAATATTAGCGAATGAAGAATATAAAGACTGGATGGAGCAGATCCGAACATCCGAAAAAGAACGAAGATTCTGCTGTCACGGGATCGATCATTGTCTGGATGTAGCAAGGATCGGAATGTTGATGAATCTGGAGGAGAAGTTAGGACTGGAACCGGAGCTTATCTATGCGGCAGCATTATTACATGATATCGGACGGGCGGTCAGCTATCAGACCAGCGAAGAACATCATCTGGCAAGTGTTCGTAACAGCCGGAGTATTTTGCTGGCAACCGGATTTTCCGGTAAGGAAACAGAGCTGATCTTAGAAGCAATCAGCAAACATAATACGACAGGGAAGGAAGCAGAGGGGCTTTCCTATGTAATATACAGGGCAGACAAGCTTTCCAGACGCTGTTTTGACTGTGAGGTCTATGACGAGTGTTACTGGAAGAAAGACGAAAAGAACAAAGGAGTGGTCTACTGATGATTATAGGGAACAAAGAATTTAAACTGAATGAAAAACCGTATGTAATGGGAATCTTGAATGTGACACCGGATTCATTTTCCGATGGAGGAACACATAATAAGTTCGATGATGCATTGTATGCCACAGAGCAGATGATAAATGATGGCGCAGATATTATAGATGTAGGCGGAGAATCGACCAGACCCGGTTATACATTAATTTCAGATGAGGAGGAGATTGGTCGTGTTGTTCCTGTGATCGAGGCAATCAGGGAACGATTTGATACCGTAATTTCACTGGATACCTATAAGGCTGGCGTGGCGGAAGCCGGAATCCGGGCAGGTGCAGATCTGATCAATGATATCTGGGGCTTCAAATGGGATGGAAGGATGGCAGATATCGTTGCTGCACATGATGTGGCATGTTGTCTGATGCATAACAGAAGGGTAATGGATTATACCGATTATTTAAACGACGTTGTTAAAGATCTGGACGAATCCGTTCAGATGGCACTTAATGCAGGTGTGAAGAAGGAGAAGATCATGGTAGATCCGGGAATCGGATTTGCAAAGAACTTAGAACAGAATCTCGCTTTAATGAATCATCTGGAGCTTTTGCACAAATGGGATTTTCCGATACTGCTGGGTACTTCCAGAAAATCTATGATCGGTCTGACTCTCGATCTTCCTGTTACAGAGAGGGAAGAAGGTACGATCGCGACATCGGTCATGGGGCTTATGAAGGGCTGTCAGTTCTTCCGTGTGCATAATGTAAAAGGAAATGCGCGTGCACTTCAGATGGCATGGGCGATCATGCATAGTTAATACAGTCAATAAGAGAAAATGAAGCAGTACTTAATGATTCAATGAACAGAAGAAAATTTCATTGAATCATAAATAAAAAAGATGAGGTTTGATCTGGTAAAAGGGAGAACAGACAGGAGGTGTCGTATGGATAGAATCAGCATAAAAGGACTGGAAATATTTGCCAATCACGGAGTTTTTAAAGAAGAAAATGTGCTTGGACAGAAATTTGTAATTAATATTGATATGTATACATCGACAAGGGCGGCAGGGATCCGGGATGATCTGAAGCTGTCTATTGATTATGGAGCCATCTGTAATCTGGTTGAAAAGACGATGAAAGAGCATACTTATAAGCTGATCGAAGCAGTTGCGGAAGAGGTAGCGGCGAATATCCTTCTGTCATATCCGACGATGTCAGAGGTTGAAGTAGAGGTTGAGAAACCATGGGCACCGGTATTAATGCCGCTTCAGACAGTGTCAGTAAAGATACGAAGAAAGAGACACATTGCTTATCTGGGACTTGGTTCGAATATGGGCGACCGGGAATCCTATCTTGATTTTGCGATTGATGAATTAAATAAAGATGAATATACTAAGGTGACTAAGGTTTCAGATTTCATCGAGACAGAGCCGTATGGTGGCGTGGAACAGGATGATTTTTTAAATGGCTGTATCGAGGTAGAGACACTTCATTCGCCGGATGAACTGTTACATCTGATCAATGCGATTGAGAAGGACGCCGGCAGGGAACGCCTTATCCACTGGGGACCAAGAACTCTGGATATCGATATCCTTTTATATGATGATCTGATCTGTGATGAGGAGAATCTCCATATCCCACATATAGAGATGTGCAAGCGGGAATTTGTATTAGAGCCGTTATCCAATATAGCAGGCTATAAGAGACATCCGGTCAATGGCAGGACGATCCGGGAGCTTCTTGACGAGCTGGAACGGAACGAAGAATAAACCGGGGAAAATGAGCATGCGCATTTGATCGTATTGGCAAAGTTTTAAAGACAACATTAATATTATAGAAAGACTGCAGGCGGAATGTCTTGTATTTGGAGCAGATAAAACAATGGATAAATATAATATGGAAGATTTACGGACAGTAGAAGCACAGATTGCTTCTCTTGTAAAGACAAGAGATAAGATTCTGGCAGGTATGGCAGATGAGAATAAGAAGCTGACGAATGACAGCTCTCAGGTTGTTTGTGATGGAATGAAGGATTTTACCTGTGTGAAGAAATTAGAAGTAGATAAGGATACTGTTGTCTGTTATCAGGGGGTTCCGGGAGCATACAGCCAACAGGCAATGTTCAGGTTCTTTGGAAAGAAGATCCAGAATATCAATGTACCGGATTTCGGAGATGTGATCGAGATGGTGAAGAACGGCAAGGCAGACTATGGTGTACTTCCAATCGAGAATTCTTCAGCCGGATTTGTAAATGGAATCTATGACATGGTGGGAAATAATGATGTGACCATCGTCGGCGAAGAAGAGGTTCATGTAGCACATGCATTAATGGGTGTGCCGGGCAGTGACCTTTCACGGATCAAAACCGTATATTCACACACACAGGGTTTGCTTCAGTGCACGAATTATCTGAGCCGGAAGCCGTGGAAGCAGTGCAGTGTTGCAAATACGGCAGTAGCGGCGGTCAAGGTCATTGAAGAAGGAGATAAGACACAGGCAGCGATTGCAAGCGAGCTTGCAGCAGAGCTTTATGGACTTCAGATCCTTGCAAAAGACATTGTGAACAATGACAACAATACGACACGTTTTATAATCCTGTCAAAACAGAAAATCTTTGTGGAAAAGGCTGAAAATATAAGTATCCGCTTTTCCTTACCGGATGAAAGTGGTACACTTTACAATATATTGAGCCATATAAATCTGAACGGAATTAATATGACAAGCATCGAATCGAGACCGCTTACCGGTAGAAAATGGGAATATGCCTTTTTTGTTACAATGGAGGGCAGTCTGTTAGATTCAAGAACAAGACATGCATTACAGGGAATCTGTGAAGATGCGATGGATTTTCGTCTGATCGGTACATATTAGGGGTGTAAAAAAGAAGTGAGGTGTATGAAAGTATGGCAGGAAAGACATTTGCCGCGATCAATGTAGGTTCTAATGAGATATCAATGAAGATCTGCGAGATCACACCAAGAAAGGGTGCTAGGGAGCTTGATACCGTAAAAACGATCATTGAGCTTGGAAGTGATACTTATAATAAAGGATATATTGAAGAAAATAATTTGAATAAGCTGTGTGACACGTTGATTAAATTCCGGAGAAAGATGAAGGAATATGATGTATCTGATTACAGGGCATATGCATCCAGTGCGGTCAGAGAAGCAGAGAATGCTTCTATGATCATTGAGAGAATTAAGATGTGTACGGATTTTGATGTGCAGATACTCAGTAATTCAGAACAACGTTTTATGAATTATAAAGCATTTGTGGCAACCGGGATGGATGTGGATGTGGCAACCCATAAGAATAATGCATTGCTTGATATCGGAGCCGGAAGCTTACAGATCTCAATCTTTGACAGAAGAAATCTGGTGCAGACACAGAATCTTCCAATCGGTGCAGTCCGAATCCGTGATTATCTGACCCGGTTCGGTTCCGATACGGTAGATCTTGAAACACTGATGGAAGAGTACGCATCAAATGCGATCATAGAATTCAGAAATCTGTTTTTAAATGATAAAGATATTAAGAGTATTATTGCAATCGGTGATGGTATCAACAACCTGAAAAAAGTTGGTCCGGAGCTTTCGATTGCAAACAGTATATCGAGAGAACAATTCCGCATTCTCTATAAACGGGTAGTTGACATAAAACCGGAAGATCTGGCGGAACGATATGGTATTCCATATGAGCGTGCCACCCTGATGCTTCCGATGGCGATTATTTATCAGTCATTTCTGGATAATTCCAGGGCAGAGGAGATCCTGACTCCGAATGTGATCTTCTGTGATGGCATTATTGCCGACTATATGGATAAGCAGGGAACCTTCCTGATGGACAAGAATTTTGATCAGGATATTCTTGCATCTGTGAATACAATTGCAAAGAAATATAAAGTAAATCGTGCGCATGTCCAGAATGTATCGGATAATGCACTTGCAATATTTGACAGCATACGGAAATTACACGGACTTGGTAAACGGGAACGGTTGCAGTTACAGATCGCGGCGATCCTGCATAATTGTGGTAAATTTGTAAATATGAAGGATGTATCCCTGATCTCTTATCATATCGTGATGGCGACAGAGATTCTTGGACTTTCTCATAAAGAGAGAGAGGAGATCGCAAATGCGGTTTATTATAATGGATTTTACCTTCCGTCGGAATTAAGGGCATCCGGGCGGATCGGATCGGCAGATTATATGAAAGTGGCCAAGCTTACCGCTATCCTTCGACTGGCTGATGTGCTTGATAAGAGCTATAAACAGAAGATTACAAATCTTAGGATTTCATTACATGACAATACACTGGTGATCTATACAGATACGCTGGAGGATATTACACTTGAAGCAGGCATGTTTAAAACGAATAATATCTTATTTGAAAAGGTCTATGGTGTAAAAGTAGTATTGAAACAAAGGAGGGGTATATAAATGAGTGATAAGAATTTATTTTACAACCGGGAACTGTCCTGGTTGGAATTTGATAAAAGATGCCTGAGTGAAGCGAAGGATAAGAATATTCCGATATTTGAACGGATCAAGTTCCTAAGCATCACAGCATCCAATCTGGATGAGTTTTTTATGGTGCGTATCGCATCCTTAAAGGATATGAAGAATGCGGGATATACGAAGAAGGATATCGCAGGAATGACACCGGAAGAACAGCTTGATGAGCTGATCCCTGCAACGAAGGAATTCATGAAGAATCAGTATCAGACCTATAATCGTTCACTGGTTCCGTTATTAGAGGCAAATGGACTGAAGATTGTCAGACATTATGAAGATCTGACACCGGAACAGTCCAGATATGTAGATAAATTATTCGAACGGGATATCTATCCGGTATTAACACCGATGGCAGTGGATTCGTCCAGGCCGTTTCCTCTTGTAAGAAATAAATCTTTAAATATCGGTGCGCTGATCTATGATAAGAAGAAAGATGTTACAGATATCGCGACCGTTCAGGTTCCATCTGTACTTCCAAGAGTGATCATTCTACCATCCGAGCGACAGGGCATGACAGAAATCATCCTGCTTGAAGAAGTAATCGAGAAGAATCTGGATAAGCTGTTCTTAAGCTATGATATCGTATGTGCACATCCATATCGTATTATGCGTAATGCGGATTTCTCAATTGATGAGGAAGAGACAGCCGATCTGTTAAAGGAGATCGAGAAGCAGTTAAAGCAGCGCCAGTGGGGTGAGGTTATCCGTCTGGAAGTAGAAGATACGATGGATAAGAAGCTGTTAAAAGAATTAAAGAAGCATCTGGATGTGGTTGATCGTGTTGTATATAAGATAAACGGACCGCTTGACCTTACCTTCCTTATGAAAGTAAATGGCCTGCCGGGCTTTGATCATCTGAAATATGAGAAATATGTTCCACAGCCGGCATTTTCAAATGGTGACTACAGCAATATATTTGATAAGATCAAGAAGCATGACCGTCTGTTGTTCCATCCATATTATGAGTTCACGCCGGTTATTGAATTTATCCGTCAGGCGGCAGTCGATCCAAATGTACTTGCGATCAAGCAGACCTTATATCGTGTCAGTGGCAATTCACCGATCATAGCAGCGTTAGAGCAGGCTGCGGAGAATGGCAAGCAGGTAACTGTTCTGGTTGAGTTAAAGGCAAGATTCGATGAGGAAAACAATATTGCATGGGCGAAAAAGCTTGAGAAAGCCGGTTGCCATGTTATCTATGGCCTGGTCGGACTTAAGACTCATTCCAAGATCGCGCTGGTTGTCAGAAGAGAAGAAGATGGTATCAAGCGTTATGTACATCTTGGTACCGGTAACTATAACGATCAGACAGCAAAGTTATATACAGATATGGGACTCCTGACCTGTTCAGACCCGATCGGCGAAGATGCAACGGCAGTATTTAATATGCTGTCCGGATATTCAGAGCCAGGAAAATGGAACAAACTGGCAGTTGCACCTATCTGGTTAAAGGATAAATTTCTGATGCTTATTAACCGTGAAGCGGAAAATGCCAGACAGGGTAAGAAGGCACGGATCATTGCTAAGATGAATTCTCTTTGTGATCCGAAGGTGATGGAAGCCTTATATGATGCATCGGCTGCCGGTGTTAAGATCGATCTGATCGTCCGCGGTATCTGCTGTATCAAAGCAGGTGTGCCGGGACTCAGCGAGAACATATCGGTTCGTTCAATCGTTGGTAATTTCCTGGAACATTCCAGAATCTTCTATTTCTATAATGATGGATTTGAAGATATCTATATGGGTAGTGCGGACTGGATGCCGAGAAACCTTGACAAGCGTGTCGAGATTACCTTTCCGGTAGAAGATCCTGATCTGAAGAAACGGATCAAGGACATCTTAAAGATCCAGCTTGCCGATACTTTAAAGGCTCACATCATGCAGCCGGATGGCAGTTACGAGAAGCAGGATCTTCGCGGCAAGGTAAAACTGGATTCCCAGATGTATTTCGCAGAAGAAGCCCGTAAGCGTTCTGCAAAACCGGAGGATGCAGATGCTGCAATCTCTCATGACCGGGTATTTATCCCGATCGAAGCGGAAGAGAGCGAGCATTAAAAAGTTGCTAAATATAACGAAAAAAGTTGTTGGATGCAGTAAAAAAATTCTTGACATTTGCACACGTGTGTGCTAACCTATAGAAGCTGTTTAGCAGAGACAGACAAGAAAGCAGAGTATCCACTCTCACCTTAGCACGAAGAACAGTGACTTGGGTTCATATCTAAGTAGATTATAATATGTACTTATATATAATAGTGGATGGTTTGCGCTGTCCACTATTTTTTATGCAATGGAGGTAAAAAGTCATTAGCGAATTAATGATTAACGAACAGATTAGAGACAGAGAAGTGCGCGTGATCGGCGAGGATGGTCAGGTGATCGGAATTATGTCCTCCAGAGATGCACTGAAGCTTGCAAAGGAAGCAGAGCTTGATCTGGTTAAGATCGCTCCACAGGCAAAACCACCTGTATGCAAGATTATTGATTATGGTAAGTACCGTTATGAGCTTGCTCGTAAGGAGAAAGAAGCCAGAAAGAAACAGAAGACAATGGAGATCAAGGAAGTTCGTTTATCTCCAAACATTGATACTAACGACTTGAATACAAAAGTAAATCAGGCAAGAAAGTTCCTGACACATGGCGATAAAGTAAAGGTTACACTTCGATTCAGAGGTAGAGAGCTTGCCCATGTAGAACAGACAAAGGGCATTCTTGATGAATTTGCTGAGAAGCTTTCAGACATCGCAGTCATCGATAAGCCTGCCAAGTTTGAAGGAAGAAGTATGATAATGTTTTTAACTGAAAAACGTTAATTTACAATATGACATATATTAAGGAGGAAATACACACATGGCTAAATTAAAGACAAAAAGAGCAGCAGCTAAGCGTTTCAAGAAAACAGCTAACGGCGGCCTTAAGAGAAGCAAGGCTTACAAGAGTCATATCTTAACAAAGAAGACAACTAAGAGAAAGAGAAATCTTAGAAAGTTAACAATGACGGATTCAACAAATGAAAAGGTAATGAAGAAGATTTTACCTTATATCTAATAAATCAGGAGGAACTAGAGAATGGCAAGAGTAAAAGGCGGCGTTGGCGCTAAGAAAAAACATAACAGAACACTTAAGCTGGCTAAGGGTTACAGAGGAGCTAGATCAAAGCAGTATAGAGTAGCAAAGCAGTCAGTTATGAGAGCTTTAACAAGTTCATATGCTGGCAGAAAGCAGAGAAAGAGAGAATTCAGACAGTTATGGATCGCTCGTATTAATGCTGCTGCAAGAATGAATGATATTTCATACAGCAAATTAATGCATGGCTTAAAGCTTGCAGGTGTAGACATCAACAGAAAGATGCTTTCAGAGATGGCTATCAGTGATCCGGAAGGATTTGCTAAGCTTGTTGCTGTTGCAAAGGAAAAGCTTGCTTAATTTAAGATAAGCAGAAAAAACAGATCATGATGATTTTCGGAAGAAGATGGTTATGGTCTGTTTTTGCGTTATCGGAACGTTTGCCCGGCCAAGTGATCCGTTATTTTAAAGATCATAAATAAAAGGCGGACATTGACATAATTGCCTTTACAGAGTTGTCCTGTTCATACTATAATAGAACTGTACATTGAGCTAATTTATGGGACATGGAGGGTGACATATTATGTTTGTAGAACGAGTAACAAGAGAGCAGATGAAGATGTTCTTGGAGACATTTGCATGCTGCAGCGAACAGAAGAATCTTGTAATGAGATTAAATTACGCAGGAAAAGAGCCATATCTGGATGTAACCAGATACAGTAACGGAATGATGTACACAGACTCTTACTATGATTTTGACAGTACATATTGCAGTAACCTGTGGAACAAATTCCTTTATACACAGTTTACACATGAGTACTACAGTGCATTTAAGGCACATCTGTTAGAAGACGTAGAAAAGAAGCTTACCAATATGATAAAAATCTGAGAAAGTAAAATCCCTGATACAAGTATATTAACAACAAAACACTTACAGGTATATACCATTTATTCCGCAGAACACTTTCGTTCTATTTCAAACGTAGCGGTACTAAACTCTTCATCTTGCGATGAATCGTTAAGAACCGATGTTTGTAACTGAGACCTTAGCGAGGCTCGCCGAGGTTAGTTCGAAGTTATACAGAGTAAAAAGGTCTGCTTCATAAAGATATATACATGTAAGTGTTTTATTATAATTATATAAATACTTTGTATCAGGGATTTTGTGCATAAAAAAAGAAAACCTCAAAGGTTTTCTAAAAAATAAAGATGCGGGAGATGGGACTTGAACCCACACGCCGTTTCCAGCACTAGATCCTTAGTCTAGCCTGTCTGCCAATTCCAGCACTCCCGCATGTCTTATTTCGTACGGCTTACCGCCGACGCAAGTAAGATAATACCACTGTGCTATATAAATGTCAACAAGTTTTTTTACTTTTTTTTGAAAAAATCCAATGCACGCATTATGATAGAGATTTTCATCATAAAATGGACACATTTACATGATAAACTTATAACGAAGTTTGTATGTAAAACGAAAAGATGCAAATATGATACATTTGTATTTTATACTGGCATAAGATCAGGACATTTGTCAGAAAATGATATGTAACAGAAATAATACAGGAATCCTTAAGATTGTTTAATAAAATAAGGATTGCTTGATTATGCCAGACAGAGAGAGTAAAATTACAATGATTTAATTTGGAAAATATAGTATTTTCAGATATACATAAAAATAAAACAGCGCAAGCAAGGAGGCAACGATGCGGAAACGAATCAAAAAGGGTGTGGCATGTGTATTATGTGCCAGCATGGTAGCTGCCCTTCTGGGTGGATGCAGCAGCAAAAATGCAGAAAGCAGCAAACCTTCTATTCATATTGAATCATATACAAAGGTGGGATATGATACGGTGACCGTTCAGTCAGGAGATATTTCACCAATCTTGAATTTAAAACTTTCCCCGGATGAATTTGAAACGAAAAATTATAAAGTTTCACAGGATGATTACGAAGTAGAAAAAGTTAATGTATCAAAGGGAGATCGGGTTAAAGCCGGAGATATCATGGTTCAGTTTAAGGCAGATGATATTCAGGATACGATCAAGGAATATACAGAGCAGAAGGCAGAGAATGAACTGCTGATCGAACATTATCAGAAACTGATGCAGATTGATGGATCAGAGGATTATTCTGATGATATTGCAAGTCTGAAAGAGGATATCCAGATCGCAGATACATATATTAAAGAACAGAACGAGAAGATGAAGGAGTATTGTCTGATTGCAGAAAAGGATGGAACTGTAACCTATGTCAATGAGTGGTTGGGATATGGATATGCAAGTTCATCCGATAATCTGGTGACCGTAGCATCCGGCTCCTCTAATTATACAGCAACGACAGATGATGATTATGAATTTAAAAAAGGGGATGTCTATCAGGCAGATTATGAAGTGGCATCCTACGATATGAAGGTTATTGATGTCAGTCAGTATGAAGATAAGGCAACCGGTAAGCAGATGCAGAAAATCTTATTTGAGCCGGTAGACAGTATGGCAGGAATTTCAGAAGAAGATGTGCTGACCATGACGATCCATAAGCCGGTGATCAGCAATGTTATCTATGTCGATGAAAAAGCGATCAATGAGAAGTCAGAAGATAATTATTATGTATTCACGATCAATGATGATGGCTTCCGGACAGCAGTTGATGTAACAATTGGTGAAACGGTAGACGGATATACGATTATTAAGTCTGGATTGAAGGCTGGAGAGCAGGTGACGGTAAATTGATAAAGAAGAGAATAATGATCAATAAAAAATCGTATGCAGTCAGAATGACAGCAATCGCTGTGGCAATGATGCTTGGTTTAACAGGCTGTGGAAAAAAAGAAGAAAAAGCACCGGAGCTGTTAGAACCGGTTACAACGAATGAGGCGTACCGTCCGGTCGAAAAGAGCGATGTTGGTAAGAAGATTATCAAGAATGGTGCGATTGTACCAACGGATTACTGTTATTTCTTTAAAACCTCAGCGACACTCTCAAAGGTTTATGTTAATGTAGGTGATTATGTTAAAAAGGGCACGGTTCTTGCAGAGGCAGACAGCGATGATACGACTTCAGGAATTGAAGACCTGAAAGCCTCTCTTTCCAGTGAGCAGCAGACCCATAATGTAAATGAAAAGATATACGAACAGAAACAGAAGGAACTGGATTATAAGATTAAAGCATGTAATGAGGCTGGAGATTCTGCCGGTGCGAAAGAAAACCAGAGCACAAAAGCAGTCAATGCCGAGAATAACCGGTATGATAACATGTTGTACAATTATAAGGTCAAGAAGCTCCAGCAGCAGATTGACGAGAAGGAATCTCTGGAAACCGATAACAAGCTCGTAGCAGAACAGGACGGCTATGTTACATATGCCAAGAGCCTGACAGATACAGATTCATCAGATGAAGGCGGCGGATCGATCTCCAGTGGTGAGAATGTTGTTATCATATCTGATTACAACACACCGTATATTGAGATCACCGGTGAGCAGATCACAAGAGATGGATATGCAAATTTTAACACCATGTACACGATGATCGATGGCAAACGGTATGAGCTGGAAGAATACAAATATTCCAATCAGGAGATCGCAGCAGCACAGAGTGCATCCAAGCTGCCATATGTCCGTTTTAAACTGAAGGATGTGGATAACAGCAAGATTTTAAAGACAGGAACACTGACACCGTTGTATTTCAGTACATCAACTGCTGCAAATGTTCTTGTAGTCGGAAATGATTCCTTATACGAAGAAGGAGATAAGTATTTTGTATATGTGAAGACAGACAGCAGTGATAAGGAAAAGCGTGAGATCAAGATCGGTGCACAGGATGATAACTACACGGAAGTAAAGAGCGGTCTTTCAGAGGGAGATCTGGTTTATTATGATTCTGATTCAACGATCCCAAGTGATTATACAACATATGAGATTAAGCTGGGAACTTTTAAGACAACAGGAACCAGCAAATCCTATAAGATGGTAGATACCAATCAGATAACCTATAAAGCTCCTGTAGAAGGCTATTTTACACAGCTTGATCTGGCGGAAGGTCAGGAAGTGAAAAAAGGCGATCTGTTGTATATTGTTGACAGTGGTGGTGGTAGCGCAGAGCTGCTGGAGTTAAACTCCCAGATATCAGATGCAAAGAGTGATTATGATTCGACAGTAGCGGGCTATGAAGAGCAGATCAAGGATCTGAGAGCCGAGATTGAAGATTACCATTCCGGCAGGAAGAAACAGCAGGTGGCAACACCGGGAGATGCTGATCCGGCAGATGATACAACGGATACTACAACAGATGACGGGGATGAAGAAGACGGTGATTACGATATCCCGGATCCAGATGATAATAATGGCAATACATTATACATGGTTGAGCAGCTTACCTGCCAGATTGAGATTGCAAAATACAATGAAGAGCTGGCAAAGATCAATTATAATACGACTGTGAATCCATTGATCGCAAAGCGTGATAAGCTGAACAAAAATAATGATGGAAAAGGTAATATCAGCGTATATGCAGAAAGCGACGGCGTTGTACAGAGTGTATATGCCAGTCAGGGAAAACAGATCAAAGAGGGTGACAAGGTTGTCAGCATAGGAAGCAATGAATCCAAGATGATGTCCTTATCCCTGACAGATAACGGTGGAAGCTCCAGACGTAACGGAAATAGCGGAAGTGACGATACCGGAAGTGATAACAGCAATGCAACACTTCTGGTCAATCAGGAGGTTACTTTAATTGATCAGAAGGATGACAGCAAGAAGCTGACCGGAAGATGTATCGGAGCAACAGCGGATTCCAAGAAGGCTTATGTAACAACGATCGATGGTCAGGTATATATAACAAGCAGCTCCGGATCCGAAGATACCAGATATTATATACAGGTGGATGATAAGAGCTTCTATGATTCACCAAAGGGATATTTTGTAAGCTTTGCAAAAATGTCACTGGAAAATGTAGTAACAGTTCCAATGAATATTATTTATACAGAGACGGATAAGACATCCGGTAAATCCTATGAATATGTGTGGAAGCTTTCAAAGGATGAGATTGTAAAACAGTATGTAACAACAAGCACAGATACAAAGTCGTCAAATGCATGTGTACTTACCGGATTGTCAGAAGGAGATGTGATTCTGAAAGAATCCGGTTCTTCCGGCAGTGGTGACAATACAAAGAAAAAAGCCGATAGCAGCTCAGAAGAATAGAAGGGAGAAGAGGAATGTTTAAATTCTTAAGAAATAAATTACTGAATAAAAAGTGGCTGAATGCCTGTCTTCTTCTTGGTATTGTGCTTCTGGTTGCTGTAGCATCCTGTAATCCGATGTTCAAAAACGGTGCAATGGATATGACGCTGGCATCCAAGTTTGATTCAGCGATAGAAGATAACAACACATATTCAGCCGTGGTCGGAAGACAGGGCTCCTGCTCAACAGACAATTTCCCGGATTCTGCATCCGTACTTGACCGTATCAATGCATATGAAAAGAAGTGGATGAGTTACATTGACGTACCGGTATTAAGCAGACAGAACAGATTGTTTATAGAAGGTACTTATGCAATGACCGGGCTCGGTTCCAGGAGATTTTTCAGTGTAAACTATATGCAGGATATGAGCGAACATATCAATATCACGTTTGGAGAGGGACTTGATACCGGGAAACCGGTTGAAGGTACTTATCCGGTGATTATCAATCAGCAGAATGCGGATACATATGATCTGGTTGTAGGTGAAACCGTATCAATTGATAAATTGGTAGACAAGGATGGAAAGCCGGTTACATTTACGGTTGTCGGAATCTTTGAACCAAAGGATACCACTGATATTTACTGGAAAGAGACACCGGTAGATTTTGATAAGATGATATTTACAGATCAGGCATCCTTTGATGCAACCGTTGCAAACTATGGTGTTTTGACAATATATTATGCAACATATAATATGCTGGATTATGCATATATCGATCATACAAATGCATCAGATATCCGTTATTATCTGAGTGCATTTTCAAAAGCAGATGGTAACTTTATTCAGAATTTCAGCAGCATACTTGCTGATTATCAGGACGATGCAACATCGATCATGATCATTATCTGGGTACTGGAGCTTCCAATCCTGGTATTGCTTCTGGCATTTATCTATATGGTATCCAGTCAGATTCTGGAAATGGAGGACGGTGAGATTGCGATGCTAAAGAGTCGTGGTACCAGTACGAAACAGATTCTTGGCATCTATTTTGGAGAATCTGCGATCCTTTCTTTGATCGCGATCGTTATTGGTATTCCGGTCGGATATCTGTTGTGTAAATTATGTGCAAGTGCAACCTCCTTCCTGAAATTCAGTTTTGGTGATACACACTTTTATAAGCTGACATGGGGAATGTTATTATACAGTCTAATTGCTGCAGTTATCGCAATCCTGTTTATAACACTTCCGGTATTGAAATACGCGAAGAATTCGATAGTAGAGCAGAAGAGTAAACTTGGAAAGGTGAATACAAAGCCAATCTGGGAGAAGGCATTTCTGGATGTGATCCTGGTGGCAGTTTCCATTTACCTGCTGTACAACTACAATAAACAGAAGAGTGATATTGCATTAAGCATTCTGGCTGGAAACAAACCGGATCCATTGATCTTTTTGAATTCCTCCCTGTTTATATTTGCAGTTGGGCTGCTGATCCTGCGACTGATCAAATATCTGATCAAGTTCATTTATTTCATTGGTAAGAAGAGATGGTCACCTGCGGTATATGCTTCCTTCCTTCAGATCACCAGAACAGTGAAGAAGCAGGGCTTTATCTCTGTATTTCTGGTTATGACGATCGCCATGGGTATGTTTAATTCCAATATGGCAAGAACGATCAATGAGAACAATCAGGAGCGTATCGAATATAATCTTGGAACAGATATCGTTCTGAGTGAACAGTGGAAGATGGGTGCGTATCTGGATAAAGATAAGAAGAGTCACTGGTACTATGAAGAACCGGATTTTGAACGGTATACAGAGAATCTTTCCAATTCATGCAAACATCTGACCCGTGTGATCTATGATGACAATACAACGATCAAGGTTGGAGGTTCTGAACTTCCGGACTCTGTTCTGATGGGAATTAATACAAAGGAATTTGGTGAGACAGCCGAATTAAAGTCAGGCTTGAATGATGAGCACTGGTATAATTACCTGAACAGTATTGCAACTGTTTCCAATGGTGTTATCATTTCATCAAATCTGGCAAAGGAATATGATCTGTCTGTTGGTGACAGCATCACATATGCAAGATACAGCCCGATGAAGACAAAGGAGCCGGTTGAGATCGCATCACCGTCCGGAACAATCTGCGCAATTGTAGATGCATGGCCTGGATTTAACCAGTACACATATGAGAAGGACAACAGTGGAAAAGTTGTTGAGAAGGAACGTTATCTGATTGTTGCTAATTACGCATATGTTGTCAGTGCATTTGGTCTTACTCCATATCAGATATGGGGACAGCTTGCAGATGGACATGATTATCAGGAGGTCCTGGATACGGTTGAAAAGCAGGGTATTTCATTAAAGAGTTATCAGAGTGTAGATCAGGAAGTACAGAACATGCTGGAATCTCCGCTTGTACTGATCACAAATGGGTTATTCTCACTGAGCTTCCTGGTAGCAGTTATCCTCTGTACAGTAGGATTCCTCATCTACTGGATCACATCGATCAAGCAACGGGAGCTTCTGTTTGGTATCTACCGTGCGATGGGTATGAGCATGAAGGAGATTAACAAGATGCTGATCAACGAGCAGATGTTCAGTTCCGTTCTTGCCAGTCTGGCAGGATATGGAGTTGGAGCGGCGGCTACTGCGTTGTTTGTAAAGCTGGTAGCGATCGTATATCTGCCGGAGTCGCATAACATAGCGATCAGCATAGCGGTCAACCCATTTGATATATTGAAACTGACGATCGTAGTTGTGGTAATGTTTATTATCTGCTTCATTGTTCTCCGGACAATTTTAAAGAAGATGAACATCACACAGGCATTAAAACTGGGGGAGGACTAAACAATGAATATGATTACTGCAAGAGGAATAAAGCGGTGTTTTACAGTTGGAAATGGCGAACCATTTTATGCTCTTAAAGGAATAGATCTGGATATCCCGGAAGGAAAACTTGCGATCCTGAAGGGAAGATCCGGTTCCGGTAAAACAACCCTTTTAAATATTTTAAGTGCGCTGGATGAAGCAACGGAGGGGCAGGTGATCATAGAGGATCACGACCTGTCGGAGATGGCTGTACCGGAAAGAGAAAAACTCAGACGGTACGATATCGGATTTGTATTCCAGTCGGTAGCGTTGATTCCGATCATGAATGCATATGAGAATGTAGATTTTGGTTTAAGACTTGCGGAATATGAAGGAAACCGGGATTCCCGTATCCGCGAGGTTCTGGAGATGGTTGGACTTAGTTCCAGAATGTTCCATATGCCGAACCAGATGTCCGGTGGTGAGCAGCAGAGGGTAGCGATCGCAAGAGCGGTTGCCCATAAGCCAAGGGTAATCTTTGCAGATGAGCCGACAGGAGCTTTGGATACAGCATCCGGACTGAATGTTATGAAGCTGTTCAAGGATCTGGTGGCAAAAGAAGGAATCACGATCGTTATGACGACACATGATCCAAACCTGATGGAACTCGGAGACGTAGTATTTGAGATAGAGGATGGTGAGATCATTGGCAAAGCATAGTGGATTTTTTAAGAAAAAAGATAAAAATACGATTCCGGAAACTGATATGCAGGAAAATGTTGCACAGATGATGGAAGGACCAATGGATCAGGATCCTGTTCAGGAAGACGCCGATATCGCAGATACAGACATGAACGATATCGGTGTGCAGGAGACTGCAGTGGATGCTGGGAACGCTGTTGATGAAGCAGATATAGCAGATGACGATACAGAAACATCAGAAGATTTGGACGATACAGACAGAAACAGTCAGGCTGCGGAAGAATATGAAGAAACCGGCAATATCATTGACTGCGACAGTCTGGTTAAGATCTATAAAACAGATGAAGTTGAAGTAATGGCACTTCAGGGGCTGGAGCTTACGATCAAAAAGGGTGAGCTGATGGCAGTTATCGGTAAATCAGGTAGTGGTAAGTCAACGCTTCTGAATATGATCGGGGGACTGGAACGTCCGACAGCAGGAAAATTATATGTAGATGGAAAAGACCTTTTTGCAATGACAGACAAAGAACTGGTAGAATATCGGAAACATACCGTTGGCTTTGTATGGCAAAAGAATTCCAGAAACCTGCTTCCGTATATGACAGCTCTGGAAAATGTCCAGGTGCCGATGTATTTTGATAAAGACAATAAGGAAGACCGGGAAGCCAGAGCCTATGATCTTTTGTGCAAGGTTGGTTTAAAGGAAAAGGTAAATTCCTATCCGGCACAGATGTCCGGTGGTGAGCAGCAGAGAGTTGCAATTGCGATCGCACTTGCCAACAATCCAAAAATCCTGCTGGCAGATGAGCCGACCGGTGCAGTCGATTCCAAAACCTCAGATATGATCCAGGATCTGTTCCGGAAACTGAATGAGGAAATGGGTATTACAGTTATCATCGTAACGCATGATATCAGTCTTGCAAATAAGGTTGGACGTGTGGTTATGATCGCAGATGGTAAGATCAGTACAGAAAAGATCATGAAAGAGGATTACAGAAAACGGATCAATGACATGGAAAGCGAGAGCTTTAATGGAACCGATTCCCATGAAGAATATTCCATTATGGATAAGGCACACCGTGTACAGATCAGTGATGATATTCTGGAGGCTGCCGGAATTGATACAAACAAGGTAAAGATTCAGGTAGTGGATGGCAAGGTTGTTATTTCAAAAGAATAAATATCAGTTCAGAAAACGGCGCTGGATGCATATGCATTCAGGGCCGTTCGCAATATTTTCACATTTTCTTTCTTGCTTTTTCTTGCTATCGTGCGTTGGTTCGATTATAATAACTTTGTTTAGCTGATTTGGAATTTCGAGGAGGAAACCATGAAGAAGAGAAAATTAACAAAAATGTCGGCAGTGTTACTGGCAACAGCATTGTCTGCAGCAACTGTTTTTTCAGGATGTAATAAGAAGGTTGATTACGATATGGGTGATGGAACGCAGAAAGAAGGAAGTGCAGGAGAAGGCGGCGAATTATCGTCCCGTCTCGGTGTTCCGGAGTCTTATGAGGGTAAGCTGGATGTCGGTGATTCCGGTATCAAAGAGATTACCATTAAAGATGATGATATCATAACACCAGATTCCGACAGTATGTCTATTGTGTCTTATAAGAAGAATTCCTTTGATAATGCATACAGGCAGAAGGTCTGTGAGGCAATCTTTGATAAGTCAAAGGGTATCTATGTATATGACTTTGAGCACCAGACCAAGAGTGATCTGCAGACTCAGATTGATTCATATCAGACGATGTTAGACGATGCGAAGGAAGCTGGAGATACAGATACAGAGGATTATTGTAAGGAATACATATCCTATCTGGAAAATGAAATGGCAACGGCAACGGATGAGAGAGAAGGAGCCGGTGATTACAGTGCATCGGATTATATCGGACAGATTGGCGATAATCAGTTCATGCTCTCATTTTCAGAGGGAACAGAAGGGTTAAATGCAAGCTTTGATCTTTCTTATTATCCATCCGAAAGCATGATCAATTACAGACCATATGAGGGTGCATCCTTTGTATATGCTTATGACGCAAAGTATGGAGAAGAGGGGATTGATGACAGCATTGTAAATACTTGTACATTTTCTGAAGATGAAGCCGTATCACTGGCACAGGAATTTCTTGCCGGATGTGGAATTGATGATGTGATCGTTACAGATAAATCTCCGTTATTATGGGAGTATTATGACAGCTCTTATAATGTGATTGCAACAGAGTATGAAGGCTATATCGTAAACTTTGGACGTTCTGTCAATGGAACTGCTCCATACAGTGCGGATCTGTCTATGGTTGACACTCTTTCAAGCGATGAGGATGATGCCTGGTATGATGCTCCAACAGAGACGTTCTCCATTCAGATCGACTCCAATGGCGTGATCAACGCAAGCTGTTATCCATTGTTAGTTTCAACCGGTGAGGATCAAAAAAATGTAGATCTTTTGAGCTGGAAGGAGCTTTTAAAGGAACTGGATAAGAATGTTGCACAGTATTATACAGATAATAAGACTTCCTACAGCGATATTGAATTTAACGATGTCAGATTGACATATTACTGTATTAAGGATGATTCTCAGGATGATGTATATAATTATGTTCCTGTATGGATATTTGCACAGGCAGACGAAAATGATGGAACATATGATTTTGACTATCCGGTACAGGCACTTATGGTAAATGCAACCGATGGAACAATCTACAATCTGAAAGATGTTCTGGAGGCCGGTTCGATCTCATACAGTGATTATTACGATGATCAGGGTGATATGATCGATGGATACGAATATGATGACAGTGATATGGAAAGTATAGATTCAGATGGCAGTGATGACGGATCCGGTGATTCATCAGATGGCAGTGATGACGGATCCGATGATTCATCAGATGAGATAGAGGATGGATCCGATGAAGGGATCATTGACGACGAAGGTCTGTTAGAGGATGATGTTGTAGAATAATACAATCCTACAGGAAAATAAGGTGTCATACGACGCCAGACTATAAAGATGCAGGACGAGTGATATTTTTTATCATTTGCCCTGCGTTTTTTATTGGTTTTGATATTGACAAAAATACCCCTATGGGGTATATATAATATCGTATCCGGGATCATTAAAATTGGATACAAAAAATAAATGTACAGATACAGATGGATGAAAAAATTCAGGAAACAGACAGAAGGGAGCGGACAAGAATGGAAGAACCATGTTGCCATTGTCATAAAACAAAACAGAGAACAGAAGGTGAATATAAGAAGCTGATGAACCGGCTGAACCGGATCGAGGGACAGATCCGGGGAATCAAGGGAATGCTGGAAAAGGATGCATATTGTACGGACATATTAGTACAGGTTGCCGCTGTCAATTCTGCATTGAACAGCTTTAATAAGGAACTTCTTGCAGAGCATATCCGAACCTGTGTGATCGAGGATATCAAAGCAGGAAAAGAAGATACGGTGGATGATCTGGTAGATACCATTAAGAAATTAATGAAATAAACACATAGAAATTTTCTGTCTGAAAGATCGTATGAGAATATGTTCGTATGATTGCTTTGGATATGAAACATAATAAAAATGTGTTTAAGATATAATGAAGGCATAGAATGTGCGAAGCACATGATAAAAGCTTGATAAGAGGGTGAATGAATTGGATAAATATAACGTAACAGGAATGAGCTGCAGTGCCTGCAGCGCAAGCGTAGAAAAGGCAGTGAAGAAAGTAAAAGGGATTGACAGTTGTACCGTCAGCCTGCTTACAAATTCGATGACAGTAGAAGGACATGCTGATCCTAAGACAGTTATTGAAGCAGTAGAAAAGGCAGGATATGGAGCCAGTCTGATGACAGGAGAAGACCGGAAGAATGTCGGGAAGAAGCAGGCAGCGGATGCAGATGAATTGGATAATCATGCAGCCCTGCACAAGATGAAGGTCCGGCTGATCGCATCTATCGTTCTGTTAACTCCGCTGATGTACATTTCCATGGGACATATGATGTGGGGATGGCCACTGCCGGCGATTATCAGTGATAACCATGTCGCTATGGGACTGATCCAGATGTTATTTGCAATTGCGATCATGGTTGTAAACCAGAAGTTTTTTATTAATGGATTTAAGGGTGTGATCCATGGAGCACCGGGTATGGATACATTAGTAGCACTTGGCTCAGGCGCATCCTTTATTTACAGCACATATGTATTATTTGCAATGACAGATGCCGTGATGCGGCAGGATAATGACCGTGTTATGACCTTGATGCATGATTTTTATTTTGAATCGGCAGCGATGATTCTTGCACTTATAACGGTTGGTAAGACACTCGAGGAATATTCCAAAGGTCGTACGACAGATGCCTTAAAGGGATTAATGAAGCTTGCACCCAAAACAGCCCTTGTTCTTCGTGATGGAGAAGAACAGGAAGTTGCTGCTGAGGATGTGGTAGTTGGAGAGGTATTTATCGTCCGTCCGGGATCCAGTGTTCCGGTAGATGGTGTGGTTATAGAAGGAAACAGTGCGGTTGATGAGTCTGCTTTATCCGGTGAGAGTCTTCCGGTTGATAAAGCAGAAGGAGATAAGGTATCTGCCGCAACGATCAATAAATCCGGTTATCTGAAATGTCGGGCAACCAGAGTCGGTACAGATACGACTTTATCCCAGATCATAGAGATGGTCAGTGATGCAGCAGCAACAAAAGCACCGATCGCAAAGATTGCAGATAAGGTATCCGGTATCTTTGTTCCGGCTGTCCTGATCTGTTCCTTGATCACTATTATTGTATGGATCATTGCAGGAGAGAGCACAGGCTTTGTACTTGCCAGAGGTATATCGGTGCTTGTGATCAGTTGTCCATGTGCACTTGGACTTGCAACACCGGTTGCCGTTATGGTAGGTAACGGTGTCGGAGCAAAGCAGGGTATCCTATTTAAGAATGCGGCAGCACTTGAGATGACAGGAAAAACAGATGTGGTTGTACTGGATAAGACAGGAACGATCACAAATGGAACGCCGGAAGTGGTAGATGTAGTTCCGGGAAATGGATACAGTGAGACAGACCTGCTTACCTTTGCAGCAAGTCTGGAACAATACAGTGAGCACCCGATAGGCAAAGCCATTATGGAATATGTCGGACAGAAAGGGATCAAGCCACAGAAGATTGAAGATTTTCAGGTGCTTCCGGGAAATGGACTCCGCTGTAGATTAAGCAGTGAGGCGGTTTCACAGAATGAAAGAGGATTTTGTGCAGGACAGAACCATTCTCAGATATCAGATCATATTTTGCTTGGTGGAAATGGAAAATTTATCAGCCAGTATGTAACCTTATCCGAGGCGGATAAGACACTGGCAGAAGAATTAGCTTCACAGGGCAAGACCCCGATCTATCTGGCAATCGATGAGAATAAACTGATCGGTATCCTTGCAGTTGCAGATACGATCAAAGAGGATGGAATCCTTGCGATCAAAGAATTAAAAGAGATGAATTATTCAGTTGTTATGTTAACCGGAGATAATGCAAAGACAGCAGAAGCAATCGGTAAACAGGCAGGTGTTGACCGCGTGATCGCTGATGTACTGCCGGATGGAAAAGAAGCGGTAGTAAGAGAACTGATGAAGGAGCACCGTGTGATCATGGTTGGTGCCGGCATTAATGATGCCCCTGCATTAACCCGTGCGGATATCGGTATGGCGATCGGAGCCGGAACCGATGTTGCAATCGATGCGGCAGATGTGGTACTGATGCGGGAAGGTCTTCGAACCGTTCCTGCAGCAATCCGGTTAAGTATGGCAACGATACGAAATATCAAAGAGAACCTGTTCTGGGCATTTATTTATAACATTATCGGAATACCGCTTGCCGCAGGTGTCTGGTATCCGATGTTTGGCTGGAAATTAAACCCGATGTTTGGAGCATTTGCCATGAGCCTTTCCAGTTTTTGTGTAGTAATGAATGCATTACGGTTGAATTTCGTGAAGATATATGTTAATAATAGTAAATACAGAATACACCAAAAAATGGTATCAAAAAATGTTGAGGGAAATAATAAGATAGAAAAGGAGACTGGTACGATGAATAAGACGGTGTATATAGAAGGAATGATGTGCGGACACTGCGAGGCAAGGGTGAAGAAAGCATTTGAGGCACTTCCACAGGTAATAGAAGCGGAGGTCAGCCATGAGAAGAAGCAGGCGGTGCTTACTTTAAGTGGCGAGTTATCCGATAAAGAGATTAAGAATACAGTGAAGGAAGCCGGATATAAGGTAACTTTGATCAGGTAAAATAGAAATACGGGATAAAAGATAAAATGGCAGGGCACGGTTTATGGTGTCCTGTCATAAATTAATAAGAAGGAAATTGTCTATGAAGAAACTATTGAACAGGTTATTTAGTCGAATGGTAATTACATGTCTGCTGGTAGCGGCACAGTTGATCTTCTTTATGGTAGAAGTATTAAAGCTGCAGCAATACTATGTATTGGTGGCGGCTATTTTGCATTTGTTAAGTTTTATAGCTGTGATGCATCTGTTATTAAAGGATGTGAATCCGTCAATTAAATTGGCATGGATCGTTCCGATCCTGATGTTTCCGGTCCTCGGTGGTCTGCTTTATCTGCTCTATGGACATATCATTATGCCGAAGAAGTTAGAGAAATATATGAAGCATGCGGCAGAATGGGACTACGAGACGGATCTGTATGCAAATATGGCATATTTCAGTGATGTGATAAAGGGGCAGCCGCCATACCGGTTGTTCAAATATACAGAAGATTATGCAGGTTCGCTTGTATATCAGAATACGGATGTCCGGTATTATCCGATGGGGGACGATGTCTGGCCGGATTTTGTCGATGACCTGAAATCGGCAAAAAAGTATATTTTCCTTGAATATTTCATCATCAATCCGGGCGAAATGTGGAATACGGTGCTTGAGATCTTAAAAGAGAAAGTAAAAGAGGGTGTGGAAGTCCGCCTGATCTATGATGATATCGGCTCAGTTTTTTATGTGCCAAAGTATTACTGGCGTGAGATGGAAAGCTATGGGATCAAATGTATGGCATTTAATCAGGTGGTTCCATTTCTGGCAACGATCTTTAACAACCGGGATCACCGGAAGATCGCGGTTATGGATGGTACGGTTGCTTATACCGGCGGTTTTAACCTGTCTGATGAATACATTAATAAGAAATCACCTTATGGCAGATGGAAGGATAACGGTATCCGTATGGATGGAGATGCTGCATGGCGGTTCACGATCCTGTTCCTTCAGTTATGGAACAGCATCCGGAATGAAGATAAGCATATCTTAAGCTATCGTCCGGCAGAGCAGAAGGAGCATTTGAACGATGGATATCTTCAGCCATATACGACCAATCCGCTCAAGAAGGAGCCGCTTGGTGAGAACATATATATGCAGATGATCAATGATGCAAAGGAATATGTATACATCTTCACTCCATATCTGATCGTGTGCAATGAAATGATGACAGCGTTAAAGCTCGCAGCAAAGAGGGGAATCGATGTCCGTATCGTAACACCTGCGATCCCGGATAAGAAGATGATCTTTCGTATGACACAGTCAAGCTACAAAGAACTGCTTCGTGCCGGCGTGAAGATCTATCAGTACACACCGGGATTTATCCATTCCAAATGTATCCTGACGGATGATAATCTGACCTCGATCGGTTCGATCAATATGGATAACCGGAGCTTCTATCATCATTTTGAATGCGGTGTATTGGTATATGATTCCAGTATCATTGCAGAAGTGAAGTACGATATGCTTTCAACGATGAAGGAATCAGAGAAGATCACGCTGGACTGGTGTAAGAAGCATATGTCCAGAATTACACTGGTGGATGCCTTCCTCAGGCTCCTGTCACCATTGCTATAGGAATAAAGGCAAAGAGAGAAAATGACAAAAACAAATAAGAAACAAAAAGCCGGAGATCAAAAGCCGGCTTTTTCAAAAAAGAATGATTTCAAAAAAGAAGCAGCATTTCAGATTTTTAAAGAAAGCATTACAACGGCATTCCTGCTGTACATGTTTGTTGTTTTTCCATTGGTTCTTCATGATGGATATATGGATATTACGATCACAAAATACAATTTCTTTAAAAATGGAGTATTGATCTATGGGATATTGATGTGTCTGACATTTATACTCGGATTTACGGATCATATGGAAGAGCATACGGATGCTGCAAAAAAAACGGGAAGAGGCAGAAATTTTCTGGCGTCGGATATCTGGATGGGAGCTTTTGTGCTGTCAGGCACACTTGCATGGATCATGGCAGATGATAAAATGGCAGCCTACACCGGATCCATGGGAAGACGCTGCGGACTGGAATTTCTGGTGCTTGTGCTTGTGCTTTATATTGGCATTGGAAGCGGATATAAATGGCAGCAGATCCTGGCACCGGTGTTTTCTGTTATCAGTGGACTTGCATTTTTGATGGGAAGCTTACAACACCTGGATATTGATGTGTTTCATCTGTTGTCACATATCAGAGAGGATCAGCAGGCGATGTTCCTGTCCACCTTTGGAAATATTAATATATTTGCTGGCTTTGTCTGTACCAGTGTTGCATTCTTTTCCGGTATGTATCTGATCGAAGAAAAGCGGGCATTCCGGATCTGCTATATGGCAGCCCTTTTGTTGGGCGGAGCCGCCTTGATCGCGGCAAATAGTGATAGTGCCTATATGGGACTTGCTGCAGCATGGGTGATATTACTCTTTTTCGCATTAAAACGAAGCCTGCTTGCAGAATTTGTAACTGTTTGCACCACCTTCCTTTCCGGTTATACGATCATGGCATGGATCACGACAGGAACCGGAAGGGGATATGAGAAGCTGTCCGGTCTGGCAAAGCTGGTGGATGCAAGAGGAATACTGACTGTCTGTTGTGTGATCGGTATCTTGTGTGCGATATGGTTATCAAAGAAGAAATATAATACGGGAAGATCCGCATTATCCCGTTTGCTCATAGCGGGGATATTGCTCATAGCAGGGATCACCGTGACAGTTATCGGCTGTATCAACCATTGGGAGATCTTCGTATTTGATGATTTCTGGGGAGATTACAGAGGCTTCATCTGGTCGAGATTATGCCGGATCTATCAGGATCTGCCATTTGTTGATCAGGTATTTGGAAATGGGAATGAAAGCATCTATGCGCTGATGTCTGCCCGGTATTATGATGAGATGCTGGCAGTAACCGGAACGGTTTATGACAGTGCGCATAATGAATATCTGCACTATCTGGTCACGATGGGAGCTTTTGGACTGATCACTTATGTGGGACTGATCATTACTTCGATCCGTAACTGTGTGAAAACCTGGAAGGATGAACCGGTGATGCTTGCGGTTCTGATGCTTATCGTTTCTTATATCACACAGGCGTTCGTCAATGTAGAGCAGCCGATCACGACACCGTTCCTGTTTTTATTTGTGGCGATAGCAGCAGGAATCCGCAGAAACAGTTTGAAAAAAGCAAACTGAAACACGGTCTTGTCAAAGTGTTGTATTTCGTTGTATAATCACGGAGTATGTGTATTATAGATGGATAATGGTCGGAAAGTGATCGGAGACATATATTTTGCCGCAGCTATCCGGGCACAGAATAAATAAGTAGATAATAATTATGATATAAGAGATCAGCATCTGAGCGGATGCTGTTACAGGAGGAAAAAAATGAAGGTTTATGACGAGTTAGTGGCAAGAGGATTAATTGCCCAGACAACAGATGAAGAAGAGATCAAAGATCTGGTAAATAATGGAAAAGCTGTTTTCTATATAGGATTTGACCCAACTGCAGACAGTCTTCATGTAGGACATTTCATGGCGCTTTGCCTGATGAAGCGTTTACAGATGGCAGGTAATAAGCCGATCGCCCTGATCGGTGGCGGTACAGCTATGATCGGTGATCCGTCCGGACGTACCGATATGAGACAGATGATGACAACAGAAACGATCGCTCATAATGTAGAATGCTTCAAGAAGCAGATGAGCCGTTTTATCGATTTCTCAGAAGGCAAGGCACTTCTTGTAAATAATGCAGACTGGTTACTTGACCTGAACTATGTAGATGTTCTTCGTGAGGTTGGTCCGCATTTCTCAGTCAACAATATGCTTCGTGCAGAGTGCTACAAACAGAGAATGGAGAAGGGCTTAAGCTTCTTAGAGTTCAACTACATGATCATGCAGAGCTACGATTTCTATGAGTTATTCCAGAAATATGGCTGTAATATGCAGTTCGGTGGTGATGACCAGTGGAGCAACATGCTTGGTGGTACAGAGCTGATCCGTAGAAAGCTTGGCAAGGATGCATATGCCATGACGATCACCCTGCTTCTGAACTCAGAAGGCAAGAAGATGGGTAAGACACAGAAGGGTGCTGTATGGCTTGATCCAAACAAGACATCACCATTTGAGTTCTACCAGTACTGGAGAAATGTTGCAGATGCCGATGTATTAAAATGTATCCGTATGCTGACCTTCCTTCCACTGGAAGAGATCGACAAGATGGACAGATGGGAAGGCAGTCAGTTAAATACAGCAAAAGAGATCCTTGCATTTGAACTTACAAAGCTGGTTCATGGCGAAGAAGAAGCAGTAAAGGCACAGGAGAGTGCAAGAGCATTATTCTCCAAGGGTGTTGCTGCTGATATGCCATCTGTTACATTGTCAGCCGATGATTTCAAGGATGGTGCGATCGATATCGTATCCGTACTTGTAAAGTCCGGTCTGGTATCCTCCAGAAATGAAGGAAGACGTGCGGTAGAGCAGGGCGGTGTTGCTGTTGATGGTGACAAGATACCTGATATCTCAGTTACAATTCCGGAAGAGAAGTTTGATGGAGACGGAATCGTTGTAAGACGTGGTAAGAAGAACTTCCGTAAGGTAAGTAAATAACAGATTTGAAAGAATAATAAAATAAACATAATAAAAACTCCGGTTATCTGGAATTAGGATTCTAATTTTGATGATCGGAGTTTTGTTATTGTTATTATGATGTAAATTATGCAGAAAAAAAGCAGAAATGTCAGTTGCACATGTCATTTATGCATGATAAAACGTAGAATTGACAATCTATGTTTTTTTTAGTCTGTTTTATGGTATTCTAATTTCCGGATATTAGCGGTGTTTTGTGTAAGCCTCCATCAAACTGAGCATAACATGCTGGTCTTCAGGGGATAAGGATGAATAAAGAGCATTCAGTTTCGATTGATTATAGCTTTCAGAATGTTGATTGTATTCAAGAATGTCAGAAAAAGTACAATCCAGATATTCGGTGATATTTGCAAGTGTATCCAGACTCACTTTGCAGATACCACGTTCAAGCTGACTGATAAAACCTACAGACAGATTGAGGTCTTCCGCCATCTGTTCCTGGGTGACATCTTTCATTTTTCTGCGTATTTTTATGCGTGATCCTATAATTTTATAATTCAGTGTCATGATGGTATTCCTTTTCTTTTTAAGTATTTTCTAATAAATATCAAAAAAGAAACAGATAGTGACACTTCTATTATATGTAAAAACTAACAATAATACTGCATATATCTAAGAAATATACTAAAATTTACAAGTGGCATTCAAATGAGAGGGAAGTGTTATACAAATGAAAATTGGTATATGTGATTCATCTATGCATGAAGTGGAAGCTGTGAAGGATTTTATAGAATCCCGTATGGATCTGGATAATGTAGAGTTTGAATTGTATCTGCCGGAAGAAGCGTCTATAGATGTAGAAGAAAGTACCTTTTCCTGTGATATATTTATCACGGAGATCGTATTTGACAATCTGCAATATAACGGGATCTGTCTGGCCAGTGCCATCAATCGTTCTGTTCCAAATTGCAAGATTATATTTTATGCAGACCATATTCCGGATGGCTGGGATATCTATGACGTGGAGCACTGCAATTGTGTTATGAAGCGAAACCGGGATATCAAGCTGGTGCATGCCGTTGATATGGCAATCAAGCGTCTGAATATGAGCAGAAGTAATTTTATCCGGGTCTGCTATGGTAAAACGATCAATATTTTTTCAGCTTCGGAGATCATCTGTATTCACAGAGATGATCGTCTCACCAGATACTGTACAACAAGAGGTGATTATGTGCAGTATATTACATTGACAAATGCTTTGAAAAATCTTCCAAAGGTATTTGTCCGTGTAAACAGTAATTGTATTATCAACCGTCAGCACGTCAAGCATTATTCAAGATCAACCGTAACTCTGGATAATGGAGAAGTCGTAAAGATCGGAAGACCATACAAAGAAGAAGTTTTTTCATAAAAATAGAATGATTCTCTCTGTTTTGCAGATACTAGTTCGTATGAATGTATCTGTGAAACAGGGAGATTTTTTATATGAAAGATAAAATATTTGGAATATTACAACGGGTTGGACGGTCGTTTATGCTTCCAATCGCAATCCTGCCGGTAGCTGGACTGCTGCTTGGAATCGGAAGCTCCTTTACCAATGAAACCATGCTTGAAACATATGGGCTGATGCGGATCCTTGGACCGGGAACGATATTTGCTGCTGTATTTGAAGTAATGAGCGAGGCAGGAAATGTGGTATTTGCCAATCTGCCGATCCTGTTTGCCATGGGCGTGGCGATCGGTATGGCAAAAAAGGAGAAAGAGGTCGCTGCACTGTCAGCAGCTATTGCATTCTTTATCATGCATGCATCGATCAGTGCCTTGATCACGATAAATGGTGGTACGGAAGCAATGCTTGCAGGGGCAGTTACTTCTGTTTGCGGTATCACATCTTTGCAAATGGGTGTATTTGGCGGTATTCTGGTAGGCCTTGGTGTGGCTGCCCTGCATAACCGCTTTTATAAGATTGAACTGCCACAGGTGTTGTCCTTCTTTGGTGGTTCCAGATTCGTTCCGATCATATCAGCACTGGTATATACCGGAGTTGGTATTCTGATGTTCTTTATCTGGCCGGCGATCCAGAAGGGCATCTATACAGTAGGTGATCTGGTCTTAAATTCCGGCTATGCAGGAACCTGGGTATATGGATTTATGGAACGTCTGCTGATACCATTTGGCCTGCATCATGTGTTCTATCTACCATTCTGGCAGACTGCGGTCGGAGGAACGCTGGAGGTTGGCGGGCGTGTTGTAGAAGGAGCGCAGAATATCTTCTTTGCACAGCTTGCGGATCCATCTGTTACAAAGTATGCGGTATCGGCCACCAGATTTATGTCCGGTAAATTCCCGCTTATGATATTCGGCCTGCCGGGAGCGGCTCTTGCCATGTATAAAACAGCAGCACCGGAGAAACGGAAGGCAGCAGGCGGACTGCTTCTTTCCGCAGCCCTTACAGCCATGATCACAGGTATTACAGAGCCACTGGAATTCACATTTTTATTTGTTGCACCGGCTCTGTATGGAATCCATTGTATTCTGGCAGGCTTTGCTTATATGCTGATGCATATGTTTGAAGTCGGTGTGGGAATGACCTTCTCCGGCGGTCTGATCGATCTTACCCTGTTCGGCATCATGCAAGGAAATGCAAAGACGAACTGGATCTGGATCGTTATTGTCGGTATCGGTTATTTTATCGTATATTATGTATTGTTCTATTATCTGATCCGGCGGTTTGATCTGAAAACACCGGGTAGAGATAACAATGACGAAGTAAAATTATATCGTCGAAGTGATGTAGATGCCAGAAAGCATGGAGAAAATGCCGGAGAGCAGGGATCAGACAATGACCGGAATACGGATATTTTCCGGAATCATAGCCCACAGATGGAGACTTCCAGGCTGATCTGTGAAGGGCTTGGCGGCAAGGCAAATATATCGGATATTGACTGCTGCGCAACCAGACTGCGTTGTACGGTATATGATGCAGCTCTTGTAAAAGAAGATATTCTCCGGGCAAGCGGAGCATCCGGTGTGGTGAAAAAAGGAAATGGCGTACAGGTTATCTATGGTCCGAAGGTGTCCGTGATCAAATCCAATCTGGAAGATTATCTGGAGGGGGATGATGAGAAAGCGGTTATTGCAGACGTGGGAGGACAAAGAGAGGATGTCGTTGCAGGCCAAGAGAAGAACAGAAGAAATGCAAGAAATAGACAGAAAAAGCATATGGATGATAATACAGTCTCTATATTGAGTCCGGTTACAGGCGAGGTATGTGAACTGGAGAAGGTGCCGGATGAGGCATTTTCCAGTGGAATGATGGGTGATGGAATCGCTGTATTGCCAACGGATCCTGAAATAACCGCACCGGTTGCCGGAACAGTTGCCTTTGTCTTTGATACGAAGCATGCCATAGGGCTGGTAACGGAGCAGGGAATCGGTGTGATGATCCATATCGGAATCGATACGGTAAAGCTAAATGGCAAAGGCTTTGACGTATTGGTTGAGACCGGACAGACAGTGGCTGCCGGACAGCCGGTCATGCGGCTTGATCTTCCTTATCTGAAGAAGCATGCGCCATCCTTAATATCCCCTGTCATCATAACAGAGCTTCCGGATGGCTATAAGCTGCACCCGGTAAAGACCGGAAAGGTGAAGAACGGCGAGAAGATTCTGGTTGTGGAGAAGAACGAGAATAAATAGAAATGACAGAGGGATTTCCACTTGTGGAAATCCTTCTGTGAATATATTATAATAATAAATAGATTAAAGGCAACAAAGGCGGAAGGAAAAATGGCAGGGAAAAAACTGGATGAACAAATGGAAAAGGTAATACGGAATAATTACAGACGATTGACAGGCTGTCTGATCGACCGGAAAATGACGATCACAACCATGGAAAGTATCACCTGCGGGCAGATTGCTTCATTGATCACAGATACTGAAGGGGCATCTGCAATATTAAAAGGAGCATTTGTAACCTACTCCAACGAAGCAAAGATTATGCAGGGCGTACCGGAAGCTGTGATAGAAACTTATGGTGTATATTCCAAAGAAACAGCGCGAGCAATGGCGAAAGCCTGTAAATGGGCATATCGTGCAGACATCGGAATTGGTATTACCGGTACAACGGGAAATATTGATCCAAACAATCAGGATAGTGTGCCGGGAGAAGTATATTATGCAGTGGCTGTTTCTGATACGATCATCGATGGATATTTCCAGATGGGAGAACAGGATTCCAGACTGTATTATAAGCTTTATGCTGCGGAGAAGGTGGCAGAAACGCTTGGGGATGTACTTGGGGTTGAAATGGAAGCGGTTTTTGCCTGAGGGTGTGACGAATATATTGTTGGAGAAATATACAAGATATGGGGGATGAAGATATGAAAAAGAAATTAATGGGGTTGTTTGTATGTTTAATAGGATTTGGAATGGGCTTTCTGTCCTTACTGTATTCCAATGAGGCTGTGCAGTCCCTGGAAAAATGTACGCGAAAAGTAGTTAATCCAAGCATAAAAGATAAAAAGGACTGGATATTTTCCTCAATTGGGACTATAGGAATTGTGCTATTGATCGTTGCTGTAATAACAGCAATTGTGCTGGCGGTTATTCGTTTTTTTGCTAACTCAAAATGTATGCAGTCGGCAATCACAATAGGACAGTTTGTAACAGATGTCATTTTATCGTTGTATATTACGGAGGTAATTATATATTACCGCAATCAGTTGCAGCAGGAACGTTTTTATACAACGATGGGAGATTCTGTACATATTGGAGTGTATATATTAGAATATGCGGTATTCTATATTTGTATATCCATCTTGTTCAACCGATCTGTTGAAAAAATAATACGAAAGCCTAAAAAGGACTGCAGACTATCCATATGGCAGGTAAAGAATGAACAGGAATTTATGGAAATAAAGGAACTGGTACATAGGGAACATTTTAACGATTGTTATGGATATATGAAATATCGTGAGGAACCGTTGGCTTCGATGCAGTTTTATGTGATCAGTGAGATGAACTGGTCAGGAAATCAGGAAGTAGCACAGTGGAAGTATTATTCAAATGGTGACTTTATAGATCTGGATGATACAGAACTCAGAACCAAACTGCTGGTAGCAAAAAATGCTGAAAACATAAACTGGCAGTTATAAGATAAAGAAACGAGGGTAAAAAGGATGAGAAAAAAAGCAGGATTTATAGTATTAAGTATGGTACTGGCAGGCAGCCTCATGGGATGCAGTTTTTCCTTAAAAAAAGATGCTGATGGCAGCAGCAAAAAGACCGAAACAACCGTGACAGAAGAAACCGGAAAAACGGATGAAACAACCAGTATGGATACAGGTTCTGACACGGAAACATCAGAGGAGGCTTCTTCTGCAGCAGGATCAGATGGCAAGGCAGCCGCACTTCCGGAAGAGAAGAAGGTAGGAGCCGGAACAGGAGAAATGCCAGAAGAATATTCCAAAAATATGGTTGTTGATTCGAAGTTATCCGGAAAGGTTTCGGTATACGACTGTACAGCCTCATATCATATTCCTTACATAGATTATGACAGCATAGCCTGTGAAAATGTAAATAAACAGGTAGAAAAGCTTGCGAATGATTATATGACAAAAGAGGGAGAATATGGTACAGGATGTATTGCAATCGGATACGAATGGTCGGTATATGAGGATCTGTTGTCTTTGGTAATTCGGCTTGATTTTGATGCAAATGAAGTGGCTGATTTCTATGTATATACGGTTGATCTTAATAAAGACATACAGCTTTCTAAGGCAGATGTAATAGACTATCTGGATATTGATAATTCTACCTATGAAAAAGAGGTTCAGGATGAGCTGGATGGTTATTTTACAAATACATATAAGGATGTAACCGGAACGGACGAGTTCCTGAAAGAGACGTATGACAGAACGATTGCAATGTCCAACATAAGGGATGCAGTGCCTTATGTAAATGGTGATGGTGAGCTGTGCGTGATCGGTAAAATATATTCAATCGCCGGGCCGGATTATTATGAACGCCAGTTAAGTGTTGAGAGCCTGGATGAAGAATGTGAATACAGCGGGACTGTATACGAAGCAGCGGATTATGATGATAGTTCCTATGATACAGCATCGGATGACTACATTCTTCCATATAGCGACAGTACATATCTGACCGAGGAAGATCTGGATGGCTTAACGAAGGATGAGCTTCGTCTCGCCTGCAATGAGCTATATGCCCGCCATGGAAGAAAATTCAAGGATGCAGATTATCAGGCATATTTCAATTCTAAAAGCTGGTATCACGGAACAGTCGATCCGGAGGATTTTGATGATACTGCAGTATTTAATCAATATGAGCTTGCAAACCGGGATTTTATAATAGAGTATGAAAAGGAGAAAGGGTACAAGTAGGAAAACGAACGAAAAGGTATCTCATTAAAGAGGGATGATATATAGTTATTGAATTAAGTGACAAAATAATATAAAACGTGAGGCAGCTCGATATGAACTCTGTCAATTGGATGGAGGGATGTCGGGCTGTTTTGTTTTTTGTCGAAAATGCAACGTAAAATGTCAGTTTTGCATGGAACGGTTATGGACAAATTACTATGCTATACTTTTGAATAAGGTAATATTTGAATTACCTATTATTTTGAATTTATCGAAAGGCACATGATAATGCCGAGAAAGGTGGCTTATATAATTGTATGTATAAAATACAGAATAATATAGAGATAGTATCGGGGGCAAAGTACCATTGCATATACAATCTTAACACTAAAAAATTATATAATTTAGATACAGAACATTTGAATTACTTAGAAAATCTCATTTCTGTTACTGATGAAAGTGTTCCGGAGACGGTAAAAGATTATTTTTTGAGTGAAGGAATTATTGTCGATACCAAAGATGCAATGATAGATAAAATAGAACCATTTCAATATAAAGGATCTGTTGAATTTGCGTGGATAGAGGTTACACAAAAATGTAATTTATATTGCAGACATTGTTACGAAAATTCCTCAAAAAATATTGTGTCTAGTGATATGACGATAGATAGTTTTAAGACTGCTGTTAATGCTTTACAGTCGCTAGGTGTAAAGAGAATACAGCTTGTTGGAGGAGAACCATTTGTACATTCCAATATAGTAGACATGATTAATATTGCTAAGGACACATTTGATTTTGTAGAGATATATACAAATGGAACTTTATTAACAGATGAGTTATTACAGTTAATATCTGATCGTGGAGTGGCTCTTGCATTTTCATTGTATGCGGATGAGAGTTCTGTGCATGATTTTGTAACATGTAAAGATGGCTCACATGAATTAACTTTGTGTAATATAAACAAAGCATTGGATATGGGAATTAGAGCTCGAGTTGCATCTGTGGAGATGAGTGGTGTTCCACGTTATATATTTGAAGATAAAAGGGCGATGGGGCGTTCAGATTTACCGAGAATTACAGGAAGGGCAGGACTTCATCTTTATTCAAGAGATATGTTGCGTAGAAAATTGATAACAAAAAAAACATTTAGCAAACCAATCGATGCGAACGATTACTTTCGAAATAAAAAAATACATAATTGTTTCGGCACGAAATTATATATTGACTATAAGTTGGATGTTTATCCTTGTGTTATGGAACGTCGTTTGTCTTATGGCAATTTAGAACATACATTATTAAAGAATATGGTTGGTGACGATTGTGTTTTTCTTACAAAAGATAAAATAGAGGGCTGCAAGGATTGCGAGTTTAGGTATGCTTGTTTTGATTGTAGACCAGATAGCAATGGGAATGAAGTATATGCTAAGCCATGGTTTTGTACATATGATCCATATAATGGGATATGGGCAGATGCTGATGATTTTGTGGATTCACTTTTGGTGAATTCGTAAATCATAAACAAATATAAATGTGGAGGTGAAACTAATGTTAGAATGTTTAACAGAGTTTAAAGTTAATGAGAGATGCGATGCTACATGTATACCTTGTCCTGTAGACTCGCCAACATGCGATCCACATGTTCCAACATGTGATCCACATTTGCCGTAATTTCTAAAATTTATTTTGAGCATACTAAGTTGTAGGGGTTAGTACTTAGAGAGATTACAACTGGTATGTGACTAAAAAACGGCATGATGGCAATTAGGTGAAGAACTCTTATTAGGAGTTCTTCACTGTTAATTGTATTAATGATAAATTTTTGAGAAAAATGAAGAACTCTCGTATGTGGAAAATTTAACAATATACTTCTATAAATAGATCATTGTTAGATGTGTGGTTAAATAATATATATTTTATTATTTGGTTAATGTAATAAATATAGATATATTTTGTGTTAATGTAAGCATGCACAATTGTGAATGTTAAAAAGAAAAGTCTCCGTAAAAATATGATTGGAGACTGTTTTTATATTCTATTGAAGTGATTAATTTATTTGATTATGAAGGGAATCAATAAGAGTTATAATTGGAGGCTAAAAATGGCAAACTTATTTGATATTGGTGCAGGTGGATCACGAATCAGGTATTTTGTATGTAATTCAAACGAGGAGTTTATTTTAAACACTTTGGAATTAGTTTCTGTGGATGAATATTTGTATAGAGTTTTAATAAATGAGGGATACGAACGGATAGTTTTTTTGGATGAAGATGTATCTGCATTTGCATATGATAAATTTTCTAAAATATCATTTGAAAAGGTGGCAGAAGTTGAACAGGAAGGAGATAGGCTGACAACAGAGAAGAAAGAGAAATTAATCAGTGAGATGGAAAGGACTAGCATAAATAATACAAACGTATTAAGTACTCTCAAAATGAATGGATTGAAGAAAGTGACACCAGTTCATCAGACGACGGTAGTAGAAGATTCCAAATATGGCAGAAGAAAAGTGATTTGGACAGAAACACAGTGGAATTCGCATGTGAGAAGGTGCTTGGAATCAAATTGTGTGAATACGGCATTTGTTATTCCAATATCAAGATTTTCGAAGGGTGGAGATAAAAGAAAAAGGGCTGATATGATAAGAGACACACTAAATAGGGCGGTTCATACGAGAAATATTGTGATATTCAAACTTGATAATGAAGAACAATTTGTGACTAACTGGGCTAATGATGAAGATGTGAGAACCATGGATCCAGATATGTCGGTGGTTTTTAAAAATCACACAGAAGGCCGCACGGGAGAAAATCCTCAGAGCGTTTTGAAAAATAGATTGGTAAAAGTAACTGGATTAAATTGTAATGATATAGCAAATTGTATATTGCGGTTGAAGTATGTTGAGACCAGTGGAGAAAATAGGTATTATAGTAGTTTTAATGTGACTGAGATTTATTTGTTAGGAAGAGCTATATTAGAACGGATAAAAAATAATAAGTGCGTTGTTACAGGTAATGACAATACCCTAATAAATGGGAATGCTGGTATAACTACACTTTATGATATAGTAAAAAACCATGCGAAAGCTATAGAGAAGGAATATAAAAAAAAGATAGATGATGAAAAGTGGAATTATGTTTCTCAGGTAAATGTATCTAGCTATGGAATTGAACGAGTTACTTCCAGATATACAATAGAAAACATAAAACAGACGGAAATGTCCGTAAATGATATATTAAAAGAATTTTCCGATTTTGTTGGCAATGGTATGGAGAGCATAAAGAAACAGATAGTAGATACAATAAGATTCTTTAAGGCTGAGAAGGAAAAATATCAAATAAATAAAGAAAAAGGCATTAATGTAACAATAGATGACCTGCCGTATTATACGATGAAGTTTGTAGGTCCTCCGGGAACAGGAAAAACAGCGACTGCTGATATAGTAGCAAAATTAATGCATACTTATGGAATTTTGCCGACAAGTAAGGTGATTAAAATGGATGCAACTAATCTTGTGAAAGGACATTTAGGAGAAACAGCAGATGAAATCAGAAAAGAGGCAGCAAAAGCCCTTGGCGGTGTACTTTTTATAGATGAATTTTATGCACTTAATAAGGCATATAATGGTGGAAATATAGCATCAGATGCAGTTGAAGCGATTATGGGAATACTAAACGAAGACAGAGAAAATATCTGCATAATTTTATGTGGATATGAGGAACAGGTGAATGAGGTATTGAATTTTAATCCGGGCGCAGAAAGCAGGTTTACTAACAGGATAAAATTTGAAAACTATAGCACTGAGGATCTGATGGAAATATTGGATGACGCTTTAAAGAAAAAAAATAGAACGATAACAGAAGCTGCACGTGGAGCAGTGAAGAGAATAATGGAGTCGGACAAGGCACTTATGAAAGAAAGGTTTGGCAATGCGAGATATATAAAGCAAGACTTGATTAAGTGTATCGAAAAGATATATTTGGCGTCTGGAGCAGGGGATGGAGTATATACTCTTGAACACGTTTTATCAGCATATCCTGATTACGAGTAAATTGGTAAGATCTGATAGGATGGTATGGTAGAATTATGGATTTTAACAACTGGAGTGGAGGTAGTTACAAATGAGTTATAATGAAACTTATGTGAACGATGCAGTATGGCGAAAGAGACAGGAAGAAGTGAAGAAAGATGAAGCGTTTGTAAATAGGATGCAATCAAAAATTAAGGATATAGATGCGTATATTGCTAAAAAGAAAAATGATTATTTTAAGATATGCAGTGATAACGAAAAGAAAATGGATAGAGCTATGTTGACGCTGTCGAATTCATACGGAAAAGCAATTGATAGTGTAAAAAATTCAGGAATCGCAGCTGTAGCTGGAACAAAGAAAAACTTTGAAACCCAGATTAATGATATAAGAAGTGACATAAAAAATGCAGGTGCATCTATAAAAATAGCAGATATGCAGATTAATAAAATAGCAGATGATTTTAATGCGGCAATTAAGAGCATGGCGGCTACAAAACACAGTGAAGCCGATAAAGCTATTTTCTACTCTAATCAGTTAAAAGATATATTGGACCAGATTTCAAATTTGTATCCAGATGTACATAAACCATTAGAGTATAATAGCTTGATCAGTAAAAATAACAACTTGAATGCTGATATAAATTCCGGAGCTTATGCAGCAGGTATCGCTTTGGCACAGACTAGTGTTCTAGAGGCGAGTAAACTTTTAACGCAGTTGATTGTGCTTAATGAGCAGGCAAATACTATGCTTCAGGAGATATACATGGAGTGTTCGGATATAAAGAAAAAAATGATGAGACTAGCTTCGGATGATGCAGTGCTGTCAATCGATATTGATGGAGAAAGAGAAGAGTATGAATACAATATCAGACGGTGGTCTGAGAGGCTTGGTGATGGTCTGAGCTTTGATAGTATAGAGAATAAATTTAATCAACAGGAAAAAATACTTAGTGAAAAATGTACTATAGATCAGTTAAAAATCGTGAAAAAAAATATTGATATAATTAATAAAAACCTTACTGTTTGTGATAACGAATCCAGAGAGTTTATGATGGGGGCGGTTGCAGCAGCTAGTGCAGCGGAATCTATGGTATCATCCTTGAATGCAGCAGGCTGGGATATAACGATGGTAGAAAATGATGATGAAAGAAATCCAATTACAATGAAAGGTAGTGACGGTGCCGGTAATGAAGTTGCGGTAATTATATCACCGGGAGAAGAAAATCCATCAATATCGTGGTATGTTGATGATGATGATCTTGTTCAGAAAGAAATGAAAGAAGAAGCTCTTCGTAATGAGTTGTGTGGTTGTGGTATAGATATTGTTCATATACAAAAAGATGAAAAGCATTGTGCAAGAATAAATAAAGTTGATGATTTCGTAAATCTTATGGTCGAGTGAAGTCTGGTTGTTATTCTAAGTTGCTGGGTGAAATATTAATTCTTAAATAAATATTTGGAGGAGCAATATGTATGTAAATAATACCACGTATCAAAAATTTGAAAAAAAAGAAAAACAGTTAAAAACTGATAAAGGGAGAGTGTTAAGTGAATTTAAGTTAAAAGAAGAAAATGCCAGACAGATGGACGTATCATTTAACGAGATGGTAAGGAAACAAAACAATGAAATGGATGTCAGGTTAGATAAGATAAGGATGTCCCTTGAAAAGGAGTTGGACAATTCAAACATTGAGATTAGACGAGCAATTGGTCAGATGAATCTTGAAAATAAAAGAATGATCGATGCAGTCAAGGATGAATTGTCGGAAGTTAAATGGGATATTGATAAGGTTAATAAAAAAGTAGATGCGGTATCGGATGAGATAAAAAGAAGCTTTGAAAAATTAGAGAAAAAAACAAAAAATGAAAAAGAAAAATCGTTAATATATGAAGTCAGTTTGGTTGATTGTTATGACAAAATGAAAAACCTGCACGGAGAGTTACTATTGCCTAATGAGGTAAAAGAGATAGGAGATAGTATCATATTCATCCAAAATGACATAGAAGTAGGAATTTATGCAGCAGGAATTTCACTTGCACAGACAAAAATTGTTGATGCAACAAAATATTATGCTGAGCTAGAGGTTATGAATCAGCGATTTGATAATCTGTGTAATGAAATTAAAGTTTTAGAATTGAAAATAGATGAATATGTAAATATTCCGTTTGATGAATCACCGCCAAGTGATGGAAGCGTTCCTGAAGGTAAAAATGTGAAGTATTGGTCAGATGGACAATATACAATATTGAATGAGGAGTATCTGACAATTAAATCAGATGAGAAAAAATATTTGAAACAGATGGATATTGATGGGATGCAAATGATAAAAGACTCACTTGATAAATTGTTGGATGGCTTTCAAAAGTGCAAGGATTATGCAACACGCAGAGCGGATGATTTTGATGCAGTTGTAAATCTTGCGATAAAAGCTACCATAGTAATGAAGTTACAGGGCTGGACTGAAACAAAAGGTGAATTTATAGATGGTGATTACAGAAATAATTATATTGGAGAATTTAATAATGGCGCAGGGCAGGAGGCGGTTTTAGAAGTATTGTCATGTAGAGATCTAAGCAAGACAAGACTTCCAAATGGAAAAACTATATATGAGAGTGGGGATGTTGAGTATGTATTAAATTTATATGGTTATCATGAGGAAGAAATGCAAATTGTTTGGAAGGAAATTATTGATAATATGAGTGGAGAAGGAGTAACTATATATAATACCAAAGAAAAAAAATTGGTGTACGAAGAATATAAAAAGTTACGCGAGACGCGTTTGAATCATATAAAAAATGTTCTAGGCATGATTGAGTAAATAAAAAAACATTAGGAGGAAAAGAGTAATGAATATAGGATTGGATTTTGGAACGACATATTCGGTAATATCAAAAATTAATAGAAAGTCTGAAATTGTGGATGATTATAGTGTGGAGGCATTAAGACTTAGTGCTGCAAATTTAAAGGACAGTATAAGCTCATTAGTGGTGAAAGATTCAAATGGTAATTTGGTTTGTGGCAGAAATGCATTGGTAAAAATGCGAGAATCTGGTTCTGTTGTATACCGGGGATTTAAAATGGTGCTTGCTGAAAGCAATGAGAAACTACGATGTGAACGAGGATATGATTTGGTTATTACTCCAGAAAGAGTAACGGAGACGTACATAAGATTTTTATTTGATCAGGCAAGAGCGTGTGAGAGAATTCCTATTGACTTTGATAGAGTTGTGGTGGGAGTTCCGGCTGTGTGGTTTGACAGTAATAAGGCAAATGATAGTCGTGTTTTTATAGAGGATGTTGTAAAAGAATCTAGTGGTGCGAAATCGGTAGAGATAATAAGTGAGCCTGAACTTGCTTGTGCATATTTTACAGATAATTATTATAAGAATAGGAAAAAGCACTACAATGGAAAAATATTGTTGGTGGATTATGGCGGAGGAACACTTGACCTGTCGTTGTGTGACGTAAAGTATAATGGACAACGCTGTGAGATAACTTTGGTAAAACGTTCAGGTGCAGGTATGGTTGAAGGAAGTAGTAGTCTGGGAAGTGCCGGACTGGCATTTATAGAAAAAATTCTGGAGTTGGTTTGTAAGAAGAATAATATAAAAATGAATAATCGAAATAAGGATTATTATGATTGTATAAATGATATTGAAGGAAACTTAATAGAGAGTACAGAGTCATTTTTTGAAAACAGAACCAATTCTGATGAATTGTTATTTTCATATGTTTTTAATACTGGCATGAAAGAACTTCTTAAGGAACAATTTTGTGAAGTTTTTATAAATGAAAAATCATATGGTGTTCTGTATGAGGATTTACAGAAAGCATATGATGTTATTATAAGTCCTGTGTTAAAAGAAAAATTAGACGATATGAAAGAATATATTAAAGCAAATAATATAGATGGCAAGAATTTAAAAATAGCTATGGTTGGAGGGTTCTGCAATTTTTATCTTACACAAAAGCAGATATGTAAGAGCTTTTCTTATGGCGGAATGGATGATGCAAGATTTAGAGATATGATGAGTAATGTTAGTGATTGTGAAAAGGCTATATCTTATGGGGCTGCTTTAGTTGCAGAAGGGATTGTTGATATTAAACGTGTTGCACCTTATCATATAGGATTTGCAAGTATGCGCAATGGTAAGATTGATAAAGTTTATTACGCAGTACATAAAGGTGATGTGATAGATCCGGGAAAAGTTTATTGGCATCCTGAAAACTTTAGTGGTAGCTTGCGCGATATAGTCATAAATAGGTCTGATATTACAATTGAAGATGCAAAAAGAGATAGACATGTAGAACATGGAGAACTTGATGGAGATTATTTGGATGGCTTAGAACATATAACTAAGGCAGATGTGTTTAAGTTTGGTATATCGTTGGATAAGTCGTTGATTATAACAGTACACGTGCAAGTTCAAAAATTAAATTCGAATGGTGAGTATGTTGATCTGCCTGCAGATGTTCAACCAAAACCTATTAGGTTAGGTAATATAGACTCGATATTAGGTTCATTGCGACCTGTTAGATAAAAATAGAGGAGGGATATTTATGTTTGATGTCACTAAGAATTATATTAATAGCCTAGAGGAAAAAGTACAGGATAATCAGCAGATTTCCATTGATAATCTGGTTGAACTTCACAATAATATTAATGAGGACATATTCAGATATGAGGATGACGCGGAGCGCTCGTTACAGGAAATGTCAGTTGATAATCCAAGTACATTGGCTGTGAAATTCTTTAAAATGAGAAACGCCGAAAAATGTATGTATGATACCAGTATGAATAAAGGTGGAGTATCACAACTGCCACAATTCCTGCAGACAAAGCAAATTGAACTTTCTAAGGAATTGGATGATGCAGATGCAGAGTTAGATAAAATTGTCATAAGTCTTCACAAAGCGGATGATAGTGAAAAACAGCTTCGAATAAAGCAGGGGGAGCTTGCTGAAAAGGAAAGAGAGTATAATAGATTAAAAGAATCGATATCAGAATTGGAGACCAAAATATCAGAACTGGAAAAAACAGATTTCAATGATTTGAGAAGTCAGCAGACTGAGTATATGTCAGATTATGATAGAATCTTTGCAGAGTATACAAAAGTAACTAATGAATACACCGCAGCACGTCAGGCAAAAGAAACGATTGAAAATAATTTAAAGGAAGCAAATAAAGATAAGGAAAAATTAGAAAAAGAAAAAGAAGAGTTAAATCAGAAATTTGAGGAAACACAAAAAATGATAAATGAATTACCTCATGAAATAGAGAAACTCAGAGCAGAAGTTGAACAGCAGAAGGATACTTATACTGATAAGTTGAGAGAAATGTCTAAAAATAAAAAAGATTTACAGGATGAGTTTGATGAAATTAAGAGAAAAAAAAGACAGGTAGATGAAGATATTCAGGAACTTTCAAGGATATACAAGATAGCATGTGAAGATAAAATAGTGATGGATCTGTATGCAGTTGATGGTGCTAAGGAAATATTAAAGGTTGAAGAAGATGGATCATTAGGAGTTCTCCCTCAAGACCCAGAAACTCCAGAGGAATTGAATTTATGGTTTGAGCATATGGAGAATGTAATAAAGAATCTTATATATGTGTATGGAGATGAGTATAAGAAAATATTGGAATTAATCAAGAAGAAAAGTGACGATATAGATAAATAGATGAGGAGGATTTGTATATGAAAATATGTAGATGTTGTGGATACTCATTGCGAAGTGAAGAGTTAAAGTGTCCCAGATGTAGGTGCCAATATGTGAATGCTTTGGATGAAAAGGCGGAACAAAGAGAAGTACGACGTTGCCAGAACATGAGAACAAATATAATAATACCGAAGATAAAGGAGATTTCTGTGAACGCATATGAATATCAGATGTGTGATTCTGGTAAAGAAATGGAAAGTAAAGGAAGAAAGAAAATTATTTTGGCAGATGGCTCAAAGTGCTGCAATGGAATTTACTGGGCACCAATGACATTTGGACAGTGGTTATACAGTGAAAAATTACAGAAGTTAGATATAAGCTATAAATATGACGGAGTAGAACGTGTTATACATGCAAAGATTAAACCTGTAAAATGTGATGATTATTGGAGAGTAGGATTACATATTGATGACAAGCTGATGTTGTGGATTTATGTTGGAAATGAGAAAAAAAATAGTAAAGCTGGTCCATACGAAATAAATTTAGGTAAATAACAAGGAGAAGGTCATGAAAAATTGTCCCAACTGCAATGATTTTGCGTTGTATGATGATGAAATTACCAAGTGCCCATTATGTGGAACTACTTTAGTGAAATATTATCATACTTCGCATAGAACTATTGATGATGTAAAGACTGTTGTATCTCCAATAATAAGCAACACAGATACTGGCAGATCAGATGTTGATAATACTCAAACAGTGTCAGTACCTAGTTTTGAAACTCAGAACGGACTTCGATATGTTTACAGAGGAACAGTTACTGAGATTAACTCACATACAAGATATCACAATAGATTAAAAAAAATAGTCAATGCAATTTTTAGAGGAGAACCCTACCAATTTGGAAATTCATCTCATGAAACCGTTTTTAGAATTGAAGAGTTTCACAGGGGGCGTTTATCGGGTAAAAAAAGAGATCTGATATTTTATGGAGATATAGAGGGACGCCTAAATTATGGAGATGATATTAGGGCTGTAGTAAAGAAGAGAGGAGATAGATACGTTGCTACAAGTCTATACTCGAATGAAACTGAATCTCAAATAAAACCAACTCCCCAGATACCTTCGTGGATTTTTACTGTCCTTGCACTGTGTCTATTTGTGGCAATATGTTACTTTATTGGATCGGGGATGGCAGCCACATTTTTTACAAAGGTTATAATATATGCAATATTGATCATTGCATTCTTGATATTTATAAAAAACTTTTTTGGAGATTAGATAAATTATGGCAAATTATTATACTAGACTTTATGATAATTTTTTAATGCACACAGATGAGATATATGATTTTTTATCGGGGGGATATATGGATGAATTTAATGGAAGGTGTTTGTCTTATGGAAATAATTATGATGTTCTCCCAAGCATGAGATATGTAGAAATTTCATCGTATAGAAAATTGCAGGATGATGACAAAAATATATCCAGAATTAAAAAAACTGTTTCAAATGCATTAGGAATATATCATAAATCTGGTGCAGCAATTGCTTATGTTATTATTTCTGTAAATGGTCAGCAAAAAATATATTTTGCATCGGAGGTTACTCCGGGAATAGATAGTCTATTGAAGGATGTCTTGCCAAGAATAGAATATACGAACAAGTTCATATCAGAGGTAGAAAAAAGCAAGGTAAGTAGGTGTGCAGGATTAGTAACAGGTAAGGTGAGTATTGAAGATAATGTTGTTGATAATATTATGGATGAGATGGAAAAAATGGATGCTATGGTTTGTGTGTTGGCTCGCCCAGTAAGAAATGAGAAATTGAGGCGTGTTCAAAATGCAATACACGAATTGTCGAGTTTATCACATTCATTTTCGGATATTAAAACTACATTTGGTAATGCTTCAAGAATTGAGGTACGCAATGACTTCTCAGGCAACAACAGGCTTGCTGACTATCTGGAGAGATTAAATGATTATTATAAGAATCTGATGGGAGGTTTATGGGAGAGTGTTGTTTGGTTTGCAGCTTCAAATGACAGAGATGCAGATAAACTTGGAAATACCCTTGCAGGAATTCTAAAAAGTGAGGATACTTTGAAACTGGATAAAGTAAATTATTTTTTTACTGATAGAAATGAGTTTTCTATGAACAAAATGATTATTCCTCAGGCTAGATATGCAGTACCAGAATATAATTTGGATGATAGTTTATTGAATGGTAGTCTTGTTTCCTATACATCAGGAAATGATCTTGCAAGCTTGTTTCAATTGCCTTTATATAGTCATAGTGGCTTGGAAGTGATTGACAATAATGTCAATTCAGATAGTAGGAATGACTTTAGATTTAATACATTCGCTATTGGCAACAATAAAGATTCGTTTGAATTGGGAATGATGAGTAATAGTAAGCAGCTTTTTAGAATTGAATATGATAAGTTGCTTCAACATGTGCTGGTTTCAGGTGCTACTGGAGTTGGAAAGACAAATACAGTCATGTCTATTCTGGAAAGTGTATATAAAAATGAAAAATACTTCTGCGTTATTGAACCTGCAAAGAAAGATTATTGGCAGATGATGAATGTTGTAGATGATTTATATGTTTTTTCAGCTGGATACGATGCTCGACCATTAGTGCTCAATCCCCTTGAACCAGAGGATGGCATAAAAATTAGTAATCATATAGATGAATTAATATATGCGTTTTCCGGAGCATTTAATCTCGAAAAAAGAATTGCAATAGAGTTTAAAGGATTGCTTACATATACATATAAGAAGTATGGGTGGTTAGGTTCGGATGTTGCTGTGAAAGGAAAAAGAGAGTACCCAGTAATAAAAAATCTGTTAGATACTCTTGATGAATACTCGGATAGCTGTATACGCTCAGGAAGAGAAGTAAAGCAGGACATAGAAGGTGCTCTTTCTGCCAGACTGAATGAATTGATTAATACAGGTTGCATGAATGCCGAAAGTTTACATAATAACAGAATGATAACAGGAGAATTTCTTTGTAATCATTGCTGTGTTATAGAACTAGATGATTTGGCGTTAGACACGAAACCATTTGTGTCAACTATTTTGATGATAAAAATAAATGAGTATATTAGAAAAAAAAATAGTTCTAATCATTTGAAAAGTGTGCTTGTTTTAGAAGAGGCCCATAATATTGTTTCTAATATTTCGCGAGAAATGGAAGGAAATTCAAAGGCATTAGCAAGTGAATATTTTACTAGCATGCTGACTGAACTTCGTGAGTACGGAATCGGAATTATTATAGCAGATCAGAGTCCGGCAAAGCTTAATGTATCTGCAGTAAATACGACGGGTACAAAGATTATACATGCCACTGCGAGTTTTCAGGATGTGGAAATGGTAGCATATCACTTGAGGTTAAATTCATATCAGAAGACCTTATTATCAACACTTGGGCGAGGACAGGCAGTAGTTTCTAGTCTTGGAAATGAGATGGCGGCACAAGTCAATGTTAGGAGAAGATGCGAGGATAAAATAACGAATTTATCTTATCTGTTTTGTGAACGGGGATTATTTGATGATGATGGGCGAATTGAAAGATTGCTTTCTAATAGCATAGATACACGTATGTTTATTGAGAAGGTTATGTCTGATAGATATGATGAACAAATTGTTGTTAGAATGGTAAATGAATTTTTGTCAAGATATAATTTTAGCACACGAGATAAACTATGTGCATTGGGATATATTGTTACGAATAATAGTCTGGGTAATTATGGAATGAGGGAAAAACGAATTTTGTTATATACCTATGCGTTGGGGAGTGGTCTTATATGAAAGAAGTATATGATGAAGAAAATGAGATTTATAAAAGAAAAGTGACAAGCTCAGAAATAGGAACAAAAGATACGAACTGGGAGGAAGATTTTTACTATTATGAAATATCATCAAAAGAAATAGCTGATAAAATACACAATGAAACCAAACAAGATGTGGTAAAAGAGCATGGTGAAGTTATGAGCGCTATGCAGAGACAGATGTTGGATGCTGATGAAACAAAGAAACGTTTAAACGTTATTTCAAGTCAGGAATATATTGAAAAATTTGAAGATGTGCCATTTAACGTTATTGGGCATTGCGATGTCGATGGCAATATATTTATAAAGGATATTTCTACACCTATAATTGAACATGTCTCGGTCCATGAAACAATGCATTTATGTGCTGACAGACAGGAGGTTAATGCAGAAGATGGCACTAGAAAAATAGTTAGTGGATTAAGAGAAACAACATTTCATGAGGATGGAAGGATTATTGACAAAAATGAGAGATTAAATGAGGGAATTACAGAAATGTACACAATGCGTGAACTTGCCTCACATGAGATGAAAGACGCAAGTGAAGCAATAGTGTCATACCCAGAAGCTAGAGCATGGGCGGAGAGACTTGAAAAATTAGTAGGTAAGGAAAATGTTGAAGCTGCGTATTTTGGGAAGGATAAATCTAGTATAGAAAAAGAGTTTAACAGGTTAAGTGGAAATGACGAAGGTGCTTGGAACAGGTTTTCAAAAGATATTGAAATTTTAGAAAAAAGTCAGAACGCAGATGAAATAAGACATGCCAAAGAACGACTTTTTATTCAATATAAGACTGCATATGTGAACAAATATATAGCTTGAAGGGATGTGTAATGATGAACGCAGAAGCAATTATATTTAATTACATTGTCAAAAAGAAGAAGATGTATTTTGACAGGAAAAAAATTGAGAAGGGAATAGTTAATTATGTCACAGATAATGGATTGAATGCTTTATGTGAAGGGATGAATGATATCCAGAAAAGCCGATTGATTGAAGACTTTATAGAGCCTATTTTTAGCTCAAATGAAGAAGCAAGAGTATATTTTGAAAATTATGATTTGTTAGTGAGGTTGAAACTTTTATCAAACGAGTTATTTGATGCTGCTGAAAAAAGATACAATGGTTATCATGAAAGTGACAATATTGATTATTTTAAGGAAGAGTTGTCACGGATAATAGAAGAGACATATAGAGATGATAGTTTAAGTAGAGCGATAGAAATGGAAGTGTCAGAATGCCTTCTTGATATTAATTATATAATGGGACTTTCAGATAAGATAAGTTTTCGACTTTCAAGGAAAGTAAAGAGGTGATATAAATGATTATACGTATACATGATTTTGTCCCCAGAACAAGGGCATTAGGACCTTATGAACGATTTGCTATATGGTTTCAGGGATGTAATCGCAGGTGTACTGGATGTATGTCGCCAGAAACAAGAGATGTTGATTCCGGACATTTAATGAGGTGTGATGATGTTTACAATATTATATTAAAACAAAAAGATATTGAAGGCATAACGATAAGTGGAGGAGAGCCTTTTCTGCAGATAGATGGTTTGTATGAATTGCTCAGTAAAATTCATGAAGGCACATCGCTTGGTGTTATAGTATATACTGGCTATACAATTTCTGAATTGAAAGCATTGGAATGTGACAGAGTTAATGAAATGTTAGACAATTATATTGATATTTTAATAGACGGTATATATATAGAAGAGCTAAACGATGATTTAAGCCTTAGGGGGTCATCAAATCAAAATGTTATATTTCTTACGGAACGGTATTTGGAAAATGAGAACTTGTTTATGAAAAAAGGTAGGAGTGTTGAAGTACGTGTAAAGCCTAAGAATATTGTTATGGTAGGTGTACCAACCAAGGAAATACTTGTGAAGTGGAATGAGGTTACGAATAAAACCTAAAAAGCATTATTAAGTAATTTAGTTTGCATCATAAAGTATTTTAATTTGATGTATGTAATTATGGTTTGAAATAATGTACGCGGTGAAAAATTAAAATGCGTATTTTGTTGGGGGGAATAATTATTATGGAAAATTTTTGTGTTAGATGTGGTAAAGCTGTAAGTAGAAATTCTGGTGTATGCTGTAAAAACGGTAATTTTAATATGTTATTCGCAATTCCTAATGAATATTTAGAAATGGACATTTTTTATAGAATAAACAATCATAACAAAAAAGAAACGAAAGAAAATATTATAGATAATATTCTAACAGAGATTGAAAATGATGACGTTATTAATAATGCTCATAAAAGAATATCAGAAACTTTATATTATGAATATATTGTTAAATTTTGTGCGTATATAGAGAGCACATGTGGATATATGACGGATGCGGAAATAGAAGATATTTTGATGGCAGTAAATTTAATGGGTTCTACTCAGTATGGGTTAGATAGGGTTAGGCGAGATGTTGAAGCAAGGGAAAAAATGTCACCTTATACGAAATATATATAATTAATTTCAAGATGGAAGGGAAAAACAGATGCTGAGGTGGAAGTTTTAATGCAGGCTAATAGATTGACAAAACTAGGAATGACACTAGTGCAGATTAAGGAAGATATGAAAAAAGCTGAAAATGAAAAGATTATAAAAACGAGAAAGTTAATGGAGATATTGAAAAATGACGATATAGATGCATTGAAATGGTATATATATTGGATTGAGCATAAGCAAGATTAAAGGAGGTTGGCTATGATAAGGTATTGCATGAAATGTGGTAAAACAATTGAAGATAATGCCAGTTGTTGTGGAATAAAATCATTTAAGATGTTAATTGAAGTTCCAGCAGAATATATTAGCACATATAATGAAAAAGTAGGATTGGTTAGCGACGCTTACAAAAATAAGAAATGTCAAGATAAAGAGGTAAAAAAAACAGAGAATGTGCAATTTCAAAATGATATTAGACAATCTGGAGCATATAAGGCTGTTATACTCGAGTGTACATTAAGGATAGAGCAAGATGACTATGTTACAGATAGTTACATATCGGATCTTTTGAAAAAATACAAGGTTTATAGTTGTGGAGTGTCTATTGATGAAATTAGAAAAGCTGTAACAGAGCATTTAAAAAGTAAAGATAAAAAAGTAATGCCAGTTCCAGTGAATTCAGAAAAAGTGAAAGAAAATAGGTATAAAAGTTCAGTAGAAAACAAGAACATAGCACAGGTGAATACTAATAAGGCAGTTCGATATGATAAAAAAATATCTGCAAATGACTTTAAGAAGAGCATAGACTATAAGATAGTTGTAAGTCGAGCCTACTTCAAAGAGTTAGAAGAGGGGAGCGTATCTGATGCTTTTATTTTAGGTGAATTAGACAAATTGAATATTCATGAAAAATGCATGGATGAAATTAGCATAGATGATGTAAAACATGATATGTGGCTCTTGAAGAAATCAAGAAAAGTTGATAAAAAAGAAATAGCTGATATTGCAGTGCTTTCGCAAGATGTTGGGAAGAAAAACTTGTCTTCAAATGATATTAGAAAAAGCGAAAATTACAATATGATTGTAAAAATTGCATATTTAAAGAAACTAACAGATGGACAGGTGTCAGATGACTTTATTTTAGATAAACTCAAAGCTCATTATGGAGATGATGCAAAAAAAATTACTGTAGATGATATTCGATACGATATGCATCTGATAGACATGGGAAAAAAGAAGCAGAAGGGCACACAAACTCAACCACCTAACATAAAGGCTAAAGATTCGACAAATCCAGAGAATATATCTCAAGCACGGTATGATGAAAAAAGCATATCACATGAGAAGAGTGACAAAAAACAAAAAAACAAAGATAACAATACTATAATTATTGTAATTGAATCTGCTGCGATTGCGATTGCAGCGATAGTTGCGTATTTAATGTTTTACTCATCTTATGTTGAACCGGCTGAACTTATGTTTATGCCTAAGTGGGCATTAGTGGGTTTATGGTTCTTTTTTCTTTTAGTAAATCCACTGGCTATTGATTACATGTTACTAAACAAGGTGTTCGGCTTAAACGTAGTATATGTATGTATGCAAATTATGTCATTTTACATTGCTGAACTGATTAATGGGGGACCATGTTCTTTGTTGGTTCTTTTCTTAAGGATTGTAGTGAATTTTCTATTGTTTATTGGTAGTATTGTTGTGACGGATCATATATTAAAACATAGAGAAATTAAAAATAACAAATAAATGAAAATAATATATACAAGAATTATTAAAATTTTTTCGTACATATGAACAAATATTTTTAGTAATAGTGGTTTAAGGGATAGAATGCATCTCTCAAGTATAGTAGGGAGGAATGGGGGCGTATGTTGTATCTAATATCAGATATACATGGTAATCTTCAGGATTTTAAACAAATACTGAAGAAGATAGAGTTTGATAGAAATAAAGATAATCTTTTACTAGTGGGAGATGTTTTAGATCGAGAACCAGATGGGATTGCTCTGTTGGAGTACATAAAGCCAAATATTTTAGATGACTCGATGAAACTGCTTATAGGTAATCATGAGTTATTTGCCATTATGTATCTAAATGGTGTGCTTGGCGAAGAGCACACAAAGGACGTCTTGAGTGAAAGAACATGGGCTTTATTCGGCGGTGAAGAAACAATAAATGTAGTAAAAAAAATGTCTACTTCTGAGAAGAAAGAATTATTATATTTTCTTAAGAGGTTGCCGCTTTATGCTGAAATCAATTCAAGATATTTAGGGGATATAATTGTTACGCATACTGGTATTGATTGCACAAATTATCAAATGAATTCAGATGGTACAATTAATGTTAGAGAGAGTATAGAAAATGCCTTTGAAAAAAATCGTTATGATTTCATGATTGGAATGGATCTGCATCAGATTCCAATGAGCGATAAAGCTCGATTTGACAAATATCTCATAGTGGGGCATGTCCCATGTTATAGATTAAATGATGATATGAGCAATAAATTTTACAGAACACCTTACTATATGGATATTGACGCTGGTGCTGGACATAAGAAACAAGGTGGTACATTAGGCTGTTATTGTGTTACTACTGATAAGGAGATATACATTTAATAAAGATTGGGGAGGTTCATACAATGCTTTATGAGATGAGATTGAAACCAGAGCCATTTAATAGAATAATGACTGGTAAGAAAAAAATTGAGTTCAGACTCTGGGACGAAAAGAGACGTTTAGTTAAAACGGGAGACCAGATAATATTTACAAATACAGATACTAGACAAACTATATCAACCTATGTTGTAGAACTTCATAAAGCAAATTCTTTTGAGGAACTAAAAAGAGTGTTTATAAATAAAGGGCTGATTGTGGAAACTGATTTTGAGCCTTCAGAAATGCTAAAATACTATAGCAGTCAAGAAGAGAAAAGTTATGGAATAGTTGGAATTGAGATTAAGTTGAAGAGTGATTATTAAAATGGAGAGAACTCAAGAAGCAATAATTATGATGATTTTGCTTGCAAGTAATTCTAATAATAGCCCCTCTTTCACTGGAATTTACTTTTTCGAGTTAGCAATAAGATATTTTTTCTATATATTCAAATCGGACAGAAACTATGTAAACGCTCCATAGCCAGTACCTACCCAGGCTACCCGATTTTTGCGATAATTACCTCAACTTGTTGGAAAATAAGAGCGAATTTTCCAAATGATTATTCTGGGGCTCTTTGAGCCACCTGTCCGGACTTTGGGAGCCACCATTCCGGAGAATGAGAGCCACATATTCCGGTAATTCAGAGCCACATTTAAAGGCTCTATCAACACGTTTTGTCCTATAACCCGGATTTGAGAATTGATATACTTAAGTAAACATGCCTCGAAAATTTTATTTAGTATCTGAGCGTAAAGATTTTAATTCTTCAAATAAGTAATCCATCAAGAGAGGGGTTAATGCTCTCTTAAGTTGTAAATCGTGGATGGTATAGAGAACCTGACGATATTCCTGGGATTGAGCGACAATTCTGTTATTTAAGATATAGCCTTCTTCCTCTATGAGTTTCATTTTGTATTTGGGAGACGCAATGTTATCAATCAATGAGTCGAACACGGTAGCAAAGGTTTGTGCAGGTGTATTTGTTTTTTTTAAAACAGGATTGGACCATAATTATTTATAATAAAAATATGAACAATTGTATAGCACACGATAGCAACAGCAGGTCTCATACATATTTTTTTACTATGATTACTTATCTAATAAATCTTTAAATTCCACAAGTTTTTTAAAATCATCATATGACATTAACTCCTTTGTAAAAAGATAAGAGAAGTCCTTTTTTCTGGCATTGAAAAAGGATTTGGCGAAGCTGAGATATAAGTTCTTATTTCCGCCAGACTGTTCATACAAAGAAATGGGAGCGAGGTCAAGCTGAACATGGGATTTTTCATTTAATCCTATAGTTTTATAAAATGTAAATAATACAGATCTGATTACTATAGAATTTGAATAGTCTTTTGTATAAAAGTAGTGGGTTGCAACCGAGTGGTAATATGTTGCTAAAAAATGCAGGGCATCTTTGTATTCAGGTGAGTGTTCGCCATATTGCTTTTGTGTGATTCTGATTATTAGATTTCTGATATATCTTGATCTATTGAGATACTGTTCGCATATTTCTGCATATTTATCATATTTAGTAGGCAAGTCAATGTTATATTTTATATATTGGAGACTACAAATAGCTATATTTGAATATATGAGACTTAATATACTCAGTTCATATATTTCCTCAGGTGATATAGGACGCTTCTTTTTTAAACGATTTTCATATATAGATATTTCGATATCATATTCAAGAAGTTGGTTAAGGTGGTTTAAATGTTTATTCGTGAGCAGACTTCTTAAAGCGGTATCACACAATTCAAGCTTTTTTTGCTGAGTGATAGGTTTAAAACCGTATTTTTTGCAAGTAATATTATTATTCTTTGTAAGGCGGATATTTCCCTGCAGTGAGTTTTCGGTATTTTCAATGGAGATAGCGTATATGCAACCCTGTATTCTGCAGATATCATCAATATTGATATTATGATAATTATCGTTGTAGATCTCATTAAAGAATTCCAATATTTCCAGATTAATGATATATGAATCTTTATGGTGTATTTTGTCCAGAATATCAGACATTGCATATAAAGTATTAAAAAAAATCTTTCTATCTTTAAGTGATAAGGTATAAAAGGATTTTTGTTCTAAAACATTTTTAAAAAAGTAAATATACTCCGTTTCAAGACCTCTTTTGTCAAAGAATTCGGATGGTTTTGTTTTGATTAATTCTATAATATCAGGGAGTCTTTTCTGATAATATTTCAAATTTACAGGCAAGCGATATTCAGAATATTTTTTTAGTATGATATTAACATCTTCTTGGGGTATAGAATAGCATTCTACTACGGTGTTACGATCAAAATGGTTTTGATATTGGTCGTAGTAAAAGCTCCAAAGATTTAACAAGATTTTTCTATAGATCTGGATGGTATTGGGATCGCACTTATTAATGATATCAGTGTCATCAAGACCATTGATATAGCCTTCACTTTCTAATTGTTCAATTAATACGATTGTTTTTTCAATACATTCTGGATTATTACTATTATAGAATGCATTAATAGTCGAAATATAGATATTAGGATTTATTGGTTCTTCGTTTGCGATTTTTTTCAAATCTCTGCCTAAGTTGGCAGAACCGAAATATTCTGAAAATGCGCCGCCTTTTCGGCCTTTTCCTCCGTTATTATGATATTTTAATATACCGAAAGTCTGATTGAATATAATTATTATAAAGCTTTTAAATCGTTCATTGATGGTCTGCATGAAGGTTCCTCCCACTCGTAAGAATACAACAAAAGTATACCATATTGTTATTATGATAGGGAGATTTTTTATTCCGATTTGGACTTTTTTGGACACTTATACGGAGCTGGCGGCATGAAATAGTAAAGTATGTATGATATCTTGTGATTAGTGAAGAAATGAAACATTTAAGGGGTGAAAATATGACTCAAATTCAAGTATTAAATGATGAGCTAAAAATATTGTCAGATACTAAATTGAAAAATGAAGAAGATTTGTTGGACGAATTGAAACATGTTTTGTGTTTCACAATTGCGATTTATAAAATGCGTTTTGAAAAAATCAGAAAAACTAAATTGACGGAATTAGATGAAGCTATCCTTAATAAAAAAATACAGGATCTTATACTCATGATTCCGGTGGATGAGATGAAGGGCTTGGTGAAAATAGTATACGATTCACAAGAATAATTTTGAGAAGATGGTGAGTTGGAAAATAGCTGGTTGCAGATATGAATAAGTCGTACTGGGGGCGATATAGAAATCAATAGGATCTTAATATATACGAAATAGGAGGAATCACAAAATGACATTTGAAGATACTTTATATGATGTAACAACAAAGATGGATGCGAGAGTGTTTCATTTAATGAATCATGGAAACCTTGATAAGGATCATAAACCGTTAGAAGAGATTGTAAGACTTTCTGATATTACAGTCACATCCGATGGTATGGCCGCTTTGAAAGTAGAAACTGATAGTAAGAAAAAGAAGGTTACAACCAATCGTAGACCGGAATATTTTGATGGATATGTAGATAAGGTTGTATATATTTCAGGTCTCAAATCCGTAGACAAAGTTAAAAATGAGGAGAAGTGGTATATCTGTTCCTGCAGTGATGTGACAGATATGGAAGAAAGTCTTGTAAAGACCGATAAAATCCCGAAAGAAGAGAAAGTGAAGTTTCAGAGAAGTGTTGAGAAGTTCACTCCCGAAATACAGAAAGATCTGGGAAATAAAAAACTGGCACTTGCATACAAGAATACTGAAGAAGAGAAAAAGTCTGAAGTGACGATATACAAAGAGCAGGAAGAATTGGATGCACTATATAATGTACTCAAAAAAGTTATGCCACCGGAGTTTCGTAATGTTTATGAAACAATAAGATGCAGACTTGATAAAAACTGCTCATCATCTGAAAAACGTAATTACCTGAAACAGATGGGGGACATATTGGACATCGACTGGGTTCGTGATGCAGATTACAAATACATAGATATAGATGCTTTAAGGAAAAAGATAGAAAATGAACATATTGGCCATCGTAAGCAGCTTGAAGAGATATATACAGAATTTGAAGCTGCTAACATATCTGGTATAGCTCCTAAAACAATATGCCTGATCGGACATCCTGATGTAGGACTCAATCATCTTGCTGAAGTGATTGCCGGTTCTATAGGGCGGGGACATACAGTGATAAATCTGGCGGGTATACAGATGAAAGAGACCGATTCTCTTACTGGTACATCAAAGATATATGATAATGCACGGGCTGGTCTGGTATTTGAGCATATCAAGGAAGCGGGAGTGAGAGGAGTCTTTGTTATAGAAGATTTTGAGCTCTATGAATCTGGAATCAGAAACACGCTCCTTCCAATAATAGAGAAAACTTCGTTTGTTGATAAGTTTGTTGAGGTGGAAATGGGCCTTGCGAATATGTTCGTGATCGTTACATGCAGTGACATCAAGGATATTCCGATGTCGTTAAGAGCCAACATGACTACGATATATTTTCAGGATGCGGAAGAGTCAGAGATCATTGAGACAATCAACAAGATTATCGTGCCGAAGTATTGCAAGGAATATGGTATTGATTTTCCGAAGAAGATTCCGGCAAAAAGCTGCAGAATACTTATATACAAGCTTGCGAACATGGATATGAATAAGCTTTACAATGTAGTCCGCACCATAGTTGTCAAGACGGTGACAAAAGGAGAGACAGCCTTCCCGGATTTTTCAGTACAGAAAATCGATAATTATTATTATACAGAAGAAGATCATAAGAAACTTCATGATACTTATGTACGGAACATCACTGGTGCAGAGCACAAGTTCTTTGTCTGTTATGATGAGTATGAGGAGTGTGTACAGAAAAAGGCGATCAAGCTGTTTGAGATCCTTAACTGGGGAAATGATGAGAGCCAGAAGGAGTATGCTAGAGACGTGGTACATTATCTGGCAAATATCTTTAAAGGAGATACAGCACCCCTGGCTATCGGCTCAATAGTTGATGAACTGAATAAGACTCATTATCTTCAGAATGATCTTGGGGAGAGAATTGAAACCGCGGTTTTGTCAAAGAAATTGGAAAAAAATACAGGCAGGATGACCGTTATCGGTTTAAAGGGCAGAGCTGGAACAGGTAAAACCAGTACAGCAAAGGCGATAGCCAGAGCAACAGGAAGAAACTGTATTAAGATCAATGTAGGAGGTGCTGGAGGAGGCGAGATCATAAAGGGAACGAATAAAACAGTTCGTAATGCCGGACCTTCTATGATCATTCGGGAACTTGGAAAAAGTGGTCATGGAAGTTATTCAGATGTGATTATCTTAGATGAGGTAGATAAAGCTACACCGGATTTCTTTAATGCCTTATATGAATTTCTTGATCCGAATGAAGAGTATATATATGACCAGTACCTTGAGTGCCAGATCCCGAAAAATAACTTTATTGTGATTCTTACATTTAACGATATTACCTGTATCCCTTCACCAATCATAGATCGTATGGAGGTTGTTGAATATAGTAACTATTCAATTCAGGATAAGAAGATAATCATAACTGATTATATTCTGCCGAAGTTAAGGGAGAAGTTCTCGATTGGTGAACTGTCTATAACCGGTGACGCATTGGAACTGTATGTGAATCAGTATGATGTTCTTCCCGGTATGCGTGATGCGGAGAGAGATCTCGAATACATCCTTATGAGAATTGCAAGAAACAATAATGGTGAATTTGACGATTGTGTGGTCATTAGTAAGGAGCTTTTACGCGAGGCTCTGGGGCAGGAGAGAACAGTAGGGATGAATGATGTGCCGCCACTTGCAGTGGGAAAATGCGGATTAGCACAGGCTCTCGCTGTTACAACAAGTGGTATTGGTGTATGCACGGCAGTGGAAACAGTTGTTAATCCTTATCAGGATAAGAAAGTTGTTGTAACGGGTTTATTAGAAGGCTCCTGTCTGGAATCGGTAACACTTGCGTGTTGTTATGCCGGAAGATATATGGAGAAAGAGCTGCCAAAGCTGCATATTCATATGACGGATGCTGTAAAGAAGGATGGACCTTCAGCAGGCTTAACAATAACGATGTCTATCCTTTCGTGTCTGTTAGAAAGGCCGATTCCTGACGGTATTGCCTTTACCGGAGCTATTGATCTTTATGGAAATATAGGACCGGTAGGTGGAACATTTGAGAAGTGTATTGCTGCAGAACGATCATTGATAAAAAAAGTTATTGTTCCATCCGAGTGTTACAAAAGTCTTGTGGACAGAAACGAGCTTTGCAGGTTAAGTGTAGAGCTAGTTCCGGTAGATACGATGGCAGATGTAACTAAATATGTATGGAGCAAGGAGGTGCAGATATGAATCCATTTATGCCATTTGACCGCTTAGGGGATGTTGCTGAGTCGGCTTATAAAAAAATATATACCGGAGACGGAGCTGCATTTGGATCTTGTGTTGAAAGAATTTTATATGTACTTGACCGGCTGGTCAACGCAGATATGATCACCAATACGACAAGAAAAAGGATCAAAACATTTCTTGCAAGGGAAATGAGTTTGCCTGATATTCAGGTGATTTCAAGTCATACCAATCATGTTGTTCTGCTCAATACAGAGACACATGAACAGGATTCATTTGATCTTAGAGAATATATAACATGGATCACAGAGGCACTTTGTAAAGACTCAATCATGAAGAGAAATCTTCATGGCAGAGAAAATTATGAAGGTGTTAAGCGTGTTCTTAATGATTATGGGGATGACAGACAGAAAATTCTGTCATCTGATACCTGGATTGATTTTTATATCTGCGATGAAGTGATATTTTTCACAAAGAAGGATGAAGAAAATATCCATTTGTATATACAGAAAAGAGAAAAGGATGTATCAACTTTCCTGAGAGAACGTAATGCACTAAAGGATGCATTACTTATGGAAGAGGCACTGGCAGATGGCAGAATTTATCACTTCGATAATGATGAATCTGTATTTGTCGAAGATATACAGGGTGGCATAATAAAGATAGAAGATGTGAAAGACGACATATGCGATTATTCTTACATGCAGGGTAATATCCTCAATCAGCTGGCAGATGGCAGTCTTTTGATTCTTGAAGGCAGCAGACTTATTTGCCTAAACAAGACTGGAATCAAGAAGGTGGTTGTTGATAATGAATTTATTGGGGTAACCAGCATAGAGGGTAATGAAATTTATTGGAAAAGCAGATTCAGACGAAAGGATGTAGAGATAGGTAATAGTAGAGATATCGAAAAAGTAACAAGGAAGAAGATGTTACGTTGTCTGAAGAATGACAAAGTAAGTAAAGAGATGTTATGGAAAGGTTTGCTGTTAACTCTTTATGATTTTGACCGTATGAACTTTGATGAGCATATCGGTAACCGGATCAAATTTGCCTGCTTCTTCGATAGACTGCCCATGCCATTTACTTTGAGCAGAATCATGGACAAGCTGTCAGAAATGGAAGTATTCTGTTATAACGGAGACATTATCAAGGGTGATGGTTATGTAGAAACCATGGGTTATTTCATGAATATAGAGAACGTGGGGTTTGACGAGAAAAGCACAATTGAAGTGTTGACGTATCTGCTGGAAAATGTAACAATAAATCCATACGAAAGAATAGCAGCCAGCGCTGGGCATGAGGTTCTTGATTGTGTTGGATTTTTCTTTGGTGATACCGATGAAGAGAATAATCGGGGAAGTTATGATGGAGAAGATAAGGATTATCCAATGTTAGACGTCACTGACGATGAGTTCATGAGGCTGTTGGATAAAAAAATTGCTGAACTGGATAAACAAATTCAAAAGGAGGAAAGTAAAGGAAATAATCATTCACCAAAAATGAATGTCCCAAAAGAAGCAGAAAAGAAAACAGAAGCTTCTGATAGAGGTAGAAGCGCAGAGATAATCAGAATGCCGTTGGGTGACTGATGATAGGATACAGATGGATGAGAGGTGGAGAGTAATGGATAATAACAAAGACATATCAGATGAAGCTGTTACAGATGCTGTGGCAGATGAAGAAAAGAAAAAGCTAACTTCCAGAAGTTACAAGATTAAAGCTATTGTGATTATTTTTCTGTTGTTAGTTGCTTTTATGATAAAAGATTTTGTCATATTCAAAGAAACAGCATGGATCTCTAAAGGATCAGATATATTTGATTTTTTAAAATGGTGGCTTGATGAAAAAAAAGTTTACCTTATTGCGGGTGCGATAACATTATTGATACCATATGAGCTTATACATGATGAATTTATACATATTTGTAAAAGCGTGGAGCCAAACATAAGACGCAATAGAAGAAGGATTATTGTTGTGGCATCAATGATCGTGCCATTTCTAGCTAGTTATGTAATGATGTTAGATTGGAAATACTCACAGTGGGTAATAATATGCGGTGCAGTCCTGGAACTACTTATATGCTTGAATCTTAGACAGTTTTTTTACACAGTTACAGGCTGGTTAGTTTTTGCAGCATTACACACTGTTTGCATTTTTCTTTTGCTTTTGTATTTTATATATAACAAGGCAGACAAGGAATATGATTCACTATCCTTCTTTCGCTGGATAGACGTTATTTTTGCGATACTATTTCTTATTATAGCCATTTTAGCAATCTTGTTGTCATTGAGTATTTATGCAACATTCGAAGAAGATAAAACATTTAAATGTTTTATAGAAAATATGATTATTGTTTTTTCCCCGGTGGGAATGTTAGCTGCATTTGGTCATCTAAAGTCGGAATATGTGTTTTCAAGCGAAGGCTTTCGTGGACTTATGCCTATCGGGGAATACAGTGGATACAGATTCATAGATATGAGTTTGGCTGTATTTATTATTATTTTGTTAATTTGTGCGGCAAAATTGGTTTCCAAATATTCAAGGCGCAGAATGATATTATTAATAATGTGTTCATTTTTAACTGTATTTATCATAATAAGTGATATACTGGCGCAAATTGGAGTATTGGCAGATTATACAAGTTACTATTTATTGTTGGATATGGTTAATAGTATGATCTTATTTATAGTTGCCAGAACGTTGATTATTCCAGTTGCGTCATGTCCTGATTTGAAATGTCGCTTTATAGAGCCGGAGTTAGAAATTATAGACATGAAGTATGAAAAAAAGAAAATGGAAATAGAGATATGCAGCCTGAAAAAACAGCTGTCGTGTCTTTTGAATATGGTGGTCATACTTGATTTTAATGATGATGTATGGGAAGGAGAGTGTATAGATTTATTTTATGATGATGAACAGTGGCATGATGCTTTTTTGAAATATACAGATTTTGTCGATAAGTTTAAAAAAGAAAGGGAAAAGGATGGAATGCCGATAGATATTGCTCAATTAAATGAGATAATAGGGAAAATCAGAAAAGAAGAGAAAGAAAAGATCAAAGAGCTTTATTCAGAGTACATCGCTGAAACGATGGATGATGACGAGCTTGAGAATGAGGCAGGAGGCAAAAAACATGAATAAAGAAACAAATGATAACAACAACTCCACATATTTGCAGTCAACCAAAGCATACAGAACCAAGGCTTACCTGCTTGGCGTATTGCTGGCATTTACATTTATGATCAGGGAGTTTTTTATTTATAATATCCAGCTTGGATTTGCCGAGTACAATGGTGTAGACAGACACAGCTTTATTGACTGGTTGGCAGTCTATAGGAATTATGATGGAATGTTTTTTCTTGGACTCTTGATTTTCCTCATACCGTATGAATGGATAGCAGAGAGACTAAAGAGCAAAATGGATCGTGTGACAGAAAAAACTGTTCATGCGAAGAAGCCGATATTATTTGTTGCGATGCTGGCTATGCTGCTAATCATGGGTTTGACAGCATTATGTGTTAGAAGTTCTTATCAGTGGGCATTTGTGATTTGTGGAGTGGGCATATCATTTCTGATCTGCCTAAAAGCTGGGAAGCTATTTGAAACTGAGACAAGCTGGTTATTGTATGCAGCCATATATAATGTGTTGGGCTATATTCTTTTTCTTTTGATCGCACGTTATGAGGCAGAGAATGGTTACAACAGGATAAGCACACTGATGTGCCTTAATGAGACAGAAGAAGAAGTACTTGTGGTACTGTTAGCTATGGGAGCAGCTTTATTTTGTGGTGTAATAAGTGCATCAGATAAAAACAGAACAGTGAAAAAAGTGGTGATAGATCTGGTCAGTGCTGTTCTTGCTCCGGGAGTTCTGTTATATGGATTGTTTCGCATATTAGGCAAAGTGGATGATGATGTGAGAGCACGGGCTAAGCTACATGCTGATATTCCGGAGAATACGCGTTTGGGAAGTGGTATGACATCATTTGGTAAACCATTGTTCCTTGCAGTCCTTGCTTTATTGGTTGTAATTATTATATTAATGGCTATGAGCTGCAGATTGGTATCAAAAAGATCAAAACAGAGAGCTGTGATCGTATGCTGGTGTATGATAATAGCGATTGCATTTTTAATTGTGGATATTCTTAGTCATCTGGGAGTGATCACACAGCTGATGAACGATAGCATTTCATTTGATGGAGCATTGGTGATGCTTATGTTTATTGTCATAAGATCATTTGCAGGATGTGATAAGCCGCAACGATAAGCCGCAATATTTTAAATGTATAAGTCAGAAAGACTTTCCGAAATATATTCCCAAATTTTTGAAATTTAGGGGTTGATTTTTCAGAACAAATGGAGTATATATATGTTATCAAATAAATAGACGAAATGAACAAAGGTGTTCCAAATCATTGGGGCACCTTTCTTTTTTTGTTTTATCAGAAGAAAGGAAGTACAAAATTATGATGAACAAAATTTCAGCCGTATTCGGTTCCCACGTTTTCTCCGATCAGGTTATGAGAGAGCGTCTTCCAAAAGCAGTTTATAAATCCTTGAAGAACACAATCGATAAGGGCGAACCTCTTGATACATCTATTGCAGATTCTGTTGCAGCAGCAATGAAGGAATGGGCAATGGAACTTGGCGCAACACACTATACTCACTGGTTCCAGCCACTGACAGAGACAACAGCCGAGAAGCATGATTCATTCGTAAGTACAGTAGGTGATGGCGGAGTTATTCTTCAGTTCACAGGTAAAGAGCTGATCAAATCCGAGCCGGATGCTTCATCCTTCCCTTCTGGTGGACTTCGTGAGACATGTGCAGCCAGAGGATATACAGCATGGGATTGTACCTCACCGGCATTTGTAAAAACAACAGATGCAGGAACCTGTATCCTTTGTATCCCTGCAGCATTCACATCATATACAGGTGAGTCACTTGACTACAAGACACCACTTCTTCGTTCCATGGATGCAATCAGCAAGGAAGCTTTAAAGGCACTTGCATTATTTGGAAATACATCAGCAAAGAAGGTTACAGCTTCTGTTGGTCCTGAGCAGGAATACTTCCTGCTCGATAAGAAGAAATTCGCCAAGAGAACAGACCTGAAGCTTTGTGGACGTACCTTATTCGGTGCGATGCCTCCAAAAGGACAGGAGCTTGACGATCAGTATTTTGCAGCGATCAAAGATAAGGTTGCATCATACATGACCGAGTTAAATGAAGAATTATGGAAATACGGTATTCTTGCTAAGACACAGCACAACGAAGTTGCACCTGCTCAGCATGAGTTAGCACCTATTTTCTCAACAACAAATATAGCAACCGATCAGAACCATCTGGTTATGGCAACTATGAAGAAGATCGCAGCAAAGCATGATTTGGAATGTGTTCTTCATGAGAAACCATTTGCAGGTGTCAATGGTTCCGGTAAACATAACAACTGGTCAATCTCAACAGATGAGGGCGAGAATCTGATCGACCCTGGTAAACATCCGGAGACAAATCTTCAGTTCCAGTTCTTCCTTGCAGCCGTTCTTGCAGCCGTTGATAACAATGCAGAGCTGTTAAGACTGTCCGCATCATCCGCAGGAAATGACCACAGACTTGGAGCAAATGAAGCACCTCCAGCAATCATTTCGGCATTCCTTGGTGAGCAGCTTGAATCCATCGTTAAGCAGATCATCGAGAAAGGGGAAGCTACAGAATCACCAAAGGGCAAGACTTATGTATCCGGTGCATCCACACTTCCTACATTTACAATGGATGCTACAGATAGAAACAGAACATCACCATTTGCATTTACAGGTAACAAATTCGAGTTCCGTATGGTAGGTTCTACACAGTCCATCGCATTCCCAATGATGGTATTAAATACGATCGTTGCAGATCAGTTAAAGAAGATGACTGACGAATTGGAAGGTGCAGAAGATTTCGAGACAGCATGTAAGGCATTGATCAGAAAGACTCTGACAGAGCATCAGAAGATCATTTTCAACGGAAATGGTTATTCAGATGAATGGATCGCAGAAGCTGAGAAACGTGGACTTCCAAATATCAAATGTATGGTAGATGCAGTTCCATATCTGGCAGCAGATAAGAGCGTTAAGATCTTTGAAGGCCTTGGCGTTATGGATAAAGCAGAGTTATCAGCCAGAGCAGAAGTTATGCTTGAGAATTATGCAAAGAAGATCAACATTGAGGCACTCACAATGATCGAGATGTCAAATGAAGAGATTATCCCGGCAGTTATGGAATATCAGGCAGAGCTTGCAAAGGGTGCTGCTGAGATCAAAGCTCTTGGTATCGAACCAAGCGTACAGGTATCACTGTTGAATACAATCTCTGATAAGCTTGCAGAGCTGAAGACAGCAACTGTAAAACTGGAAGAGCTTGTTGCAAAAGCTGCTGATTACGAAGATGATATCGAAGCATGGGCAAAATACTATCACAACGTAGTATTTGCAGCATTTGATTCTGTAAGAACACCTGCTGACGAACTGGAAAAAGAACTTCCAAAGACAGCATGGCCATTCCCTACATACGAGCAGTTATTATTCGAGCAGTAAGATCAAATACAGTAAATGTTTATTACAACCTAAAATAGTCAAAGGGCATCTCGTTTTCTGAATCGAAGGCGGGGTGCTTTTTTACTGTGCGGATATCACAAAAGCTATGGTCGAAACCTTCTTTTTCTGGTATTATAAAAAGATGTGATGTGTAATATTGATCAAATATAAAAGAATCAGGAGTTTGATTTGAAGAACTTATATATAGCAGAAAAACCAAGTGTTGCAAGGCAGTTTGCAGATGTGCTTGGTGTAAAAGGAAATGCCGGAGCGGGCTATCTGGAATCGGAAGATTCTGTTGTGACCTGGTGTGTGGGGCACCTGATCACGATGAGCTATCCGGATGCCTATGACGAGAAATTAAGAAAATGGGATCTGGCTACGATTCCTTTTATCCCGACAGAATTCAAATATGAAGTGATACCGGATGTCAGCAAGCAGTTCAAGATTGTAGCAGGGCTGTTGAACCGGGATGATGTAGGCTGTATCTATGTCTGCACCGACTCAGGACGTGAGGGAGAATACATCTACCGTCTGGTGGATCAGATGGCAAAGGTTGGAAATAAAGAGAAGCGGAGAGTCTGGATTGATTCCCAGACAGAGGAAGAGATCTTGCGTGGGATCCGGGAAGCCAAGCCGCTTTCAGAGTACGATTCACTCAGCGATGCCGCATATCTTCGTGCAAAAGAAGATTATCTGATGGGTATTAATTTCTCCAGAGCTTTATCGTTAAAATACAGCTATGTGATAAGAAATTATCTGAAACTGGATAAATGTGTGATTGCAGTTGGACGTGTTATGACTTGTGTCCTTGGCATTATCGTGAAGCGGGAGCGGGAGATTCGTGAATTTATAAAGACACCATTTTACCGTGTTGTTGGTATGGTGAATGTTGCAGGGCAGACATTTGAGGCAGAATGGAAAGCGGTAAAGGATACACCGTATTTTAATTCACCGCTTCTGTATAAAGAAAATGGTTTCAAGCAGAAGAAGGATGCAGAAGATCTGGTAAAAAAGCTGTCGGCAAATGGAATGGAAGCCACGCTTGTTGCAAGTGAGAAGAAGAAAGAAAAGAAGGCTCCGCCAATGCTGTATAACCTTGCCGAGTTGCAGAATGACTGTTCTTCCCTCTTTAAGATCAGTCCGTCCGACACCTTAAAGATCGTGCAGGAGTTATACGAGAAGAAGCTGGTGACATATCCGAGAACGGATGCAAGAGTGTTGTCAACGGCTGTGGCAAAGGAAATTTATAAGAACATATCCGGCCTGAAACGCTATACGCCGATGGCTGCCTATGCCGATGAGGTTCTTAACATGGGAAGCTATAAGACGATCGCAAAGACCAAGTATGTAAATGACAAACAGATCACAGACCATTATGCGATCATTCCAACCGGACAGGGCATGGGTGCGTTAAGAGGACTGTCTGAGATTGCGGCAAATGTGTATGAGATCATTTGCAGACGATTCTTAAGCATCTTTTATCCGGCAGCAGAATATCAGAAGCTTGCAATGACACTGGCAAAGCAGGATGAATTCTTATTTGCCAATTTCAAATATATGTTAAAAGAAGGTTACCTGAAGGTTGCCACGAACCGCTTTGCAAGGAAAAAGGATGATACCAAATACAGCCCGGAATTCATCGAGACAATCGGACATTTGAAAAAGGGAGATATCCTTTCACTTGACAAATTCGAGATCAAAGAGGGTGAGACATCACCTCCAAAACGGTACAATTCCGGTACGCTTATCCTGACGATGGAAAATGCCGGACAGTTTATCGAGGACGAGGAGCTTCGTGAGCAGATCAAGGGCGCAGGTATCGGAACCAGTGCGACCAGAGATGGAATCATCACCAAGCTTGTAAATAACAAATACATTGCTCTGAATAAGAAAACGCAGATTGTAACACCGACATTTCTCGGCGAGATCATTTATGATGTTGTTTATTATTCGATCAATGGACTGCTTCGGGCGGATCTGACAGCAAGCTGGGAAAAAGGCTTGTGTGGTGTCGCTGATGGTTCGATCACGAAAGAAGAATATACAGACAAGATGAACACCTTTGTGATCAAATACACAAACTTGGTAAAAGGAATCAGTAATCAGAACCAGATTACAACAGTATTTGACAGAACAAGGGTATATTATAAAAAATAACCTTGAACATAGTTGCTTAATAGAAAGAATTATCCTTTGTGGATAGATGATTGCTTTTTAGAAAAGAATTATTCTTTGCGGATAAATGATTTTTTTTAGATAAAAATTGTCCTTTGCGGGCGAATGATTGTTTTCTATTAAATTCTGAAAAAGATAGTGAGGTATAAGAAAATGAATAATGAAACAGTAAAACAGGTAACGATCAAAGAATTATATGATCTGACAGAGACAGCAGCAAAGCCGTTGCTTGAAAGCATTACATATCCGTGGGAAGCGCTTCCGAAAATCAAGGACTTTATCATTGAACTTGGAAACAGCTTAGATCCGGAAGAGTATGAGAAACGTGGTGAAAATATCTGGATTCATAAATCAGCAACTGTATTTGATTCTGCTTATATTGCAGGCCCATGTATTATTGGAAAAGATACAGAGGTCAGACAGTGTGCATTTATTCGTGGAAGTGCTTTAGTGGGAGATAACTGCGTTGTTGGTAACTCCACAGAGTTAAAGAATGTCATTATCTTTAATAATGTGCAGGTTCCACATTATAACTATGTAGGTGATTCGATCCTTGGCTTCCATTCTCATATGGGAGCAGGCAGCATTACCTCTAATGTCAAGTCAGACAAAACACTGGTGCATGTCAAAGGCGCGGACTTCGATATTGCAACCGGTATGAAGAAATTTGGTGCAATGCTTGGTGACTATGTAGAGGTTGGTTGTAACAGCGTTTTAAATCCGGGAACCGTGATCGGCTCACATTCAAACATCTACCCATTGTCCCGTGTCAGAGGCTATGTGCCATCAAACAGCATCTACAAAGACCAGAACGACATCGTAACCAAGCATTAGACGCTAGCCTTTACGTTGAGGCACAAGGACGAAGGCAGGCAGGTTGTTATATCTTTATTCCGCAAAACGCTTTCGCTCTATCCTCAACGCAGCGGTACCTAAGGCTCCCTGCATTCGCAGTTCGCCAAGTACCGGCGTGAGGAGAGGTTTGCTTCATAAAATATAACACCTACCATCCTTCTGTATTGTGTAAGCATACAAAGAAATATTTGGCTATGCGATTTATGATTGAAAGGCAGCGCAGACAAGGCTGGGAAGAATACTGGCTCAGCGCACAAAAATCTGACGTACAGAAATGTTACATAACACATCTTGGTATAGAAACACAAATCACCTGAGTAGAATGTCCTTATGTAGCAGACCTGTCCAGATGTTAGTACTTTAAGTTAAAATGGAAGATAGCATTACTATTATGACGTAAGCATTATCCGAGGCCGGTACTTAAGTTGCGTTTTTTGCAACTTTATGTACCGCTGCACGAGGATACGAGCGGAAGCGTCTTACGGAATAATATGTAATGTATCTTTCATTTTGATTCAAGGACTTATGAGAGCGTTCTGCTACATAAGGAGCATACTACTTAGGTGGTTGTACCGTATCAATAGCCAAGGCTGGAAACGGTGTTATGTCAATAAACAGATATATGCCGGATAACTGATATTGTGTAGCAAACCTGTCCGAGCGTCGGTACTTAGGCTGCGTTTTTTGCAGCCTTATGTACCGCTACGTCGAGGATAGAGTGGGAACGTTTTGCGTAACAATAGTCAGTTGTCTGGCATATATCGTTCTATTTCATTGAACCACAGCCTTGGCGAGTGCCTCTTTGATGGCGTTGATCAGCAGCATCGAGGTATACTTGGTATCGCCGGAAACAGTGAGGTCGTCAATCGATGACACATACTGCAGGTCAGTGTTGATCGCCTCTAAAGAAGACGACAGGAGCGGATACATGGTGGTGACACTTTCGTCCAGATTGGAGAGCGCAACATCCTGGATAGAATGATCATCAACCGTAACCATAACAGACAGAGTAGATTCGCCGAGCGTGATAGTTGAATCATATGTACCGGGGTTATAAGAAGGCTCCGTTGTTTCAGAAGCGGTATTCGAAGAAGCAGTTTCTGAAACGGTGGCAGGTTTTTTGAACATGATCGTCAGTATGATGATAAACAGGGCGACAAGTCCGAGAAAAATAACCGTGTATATGATTTCTTTAGATTTTAAAACGATAAGCTTTGTGGATGCCATATAAATATTCCCCTCATTTATTATTACTATATTGTATTCACAGAGAAAATAAAATATAACCAAAGAACAGATGGTTAGTAAAACAATATTGAAGTAAATATGGCTTAGCAAAGAGAAAGCCAGAAAAAGAGTATTGCTTGACAGATGAGTGAAAGGAGACCGTTATGTCAGTTCGATTCTTACTTGGAGCATCCGGCTCAGGAAAATCCAGACAGATTTACAATGAAATCATTCAGGCATCGATAAAAGAACCGGAGCGGAATTTTTATCTGATCGTGCCGGAACAGTATACGATGGAAGCACAGAGAGAACTGGTTACCATGCATCCGGCCGGAGGCATGATGAATATTGATGCGATCGGCATGAACCGGCTGGCATATCGTGTATTTGATGAACTGGGGATCAGCACCGGACAGGTGCTGGAAGACTTTGGAAAAAGTATGCTGATCAAGAAGATCTTATGTGAACAGCAGGACACCTTACAGGTATATGGAAGCTATTACGACAAGCTTGGATTTGTGGATGAGATGAAATCCATGATGTCGGAGATCTTTCAGTATAATATCAAGCAGGATACGATCGATGAGATCATGGAGCAGATTCCGGAGGATAGCGTTGTTGCAGGTAAAATGCAGGATATCAGACACATTTACGAAGAATTTGAAGCATTTGCAGGTGAACGCTATATTGTGGCAGAACAGTTGGTGGAACTGTTGACCAGACATGTTGGCCAGTCTAAACTTGTGTGTGGCAGTTCGCTGTATTTTGATGGGTTTACCGGATTTACGCCGGTACAGCTTGAACTTGTTGAGAAGTTGATGACCTGTGCGGATGATCTGACCTTTTCCTTTACATTAGATGACAGAGATCAGAAATATGAGCATATAAAAGACTACGAGTTATTCTATCTGACAAAGACTACGATAAAGAAATTAACAGAAGCGGCAGCAGCCGCTGGTGTGGAGATTGAGCCTCCGGTTGTTCTGCCTGGAACAATCAACTATCGTCTGGGGAAGAACCGGGAACTGTTTTTCCTGGAGCGGAATTTGTTCCGTAGTCCGTATCAGAAATGGAAGCAGCCATTGGAGCGGATCCATCTGACAGCGACAGGAGATGCGCAGGACGAGATCGTATTTGTCGCATCTACGATAAGGAGGCTCGTACGGGAGGAAGGATACCGTTATAAGGATATCGCGATCGTAGCGGGAGAGCTGGAACAGGCATCCCACATCTATGAACGGGTGATGGATGAATATGAGATCCCTGTATTTATCGATGCAAATGCCTGCCTGAAAGCAAATCCATGTGCGGAAACGATCCGAAGTGTACTGGCGGTTCTGGCAGATGATTTCTCCTATGACAGTGTGTTCCGGTTCTTAAAAGCGGGTATGACAGATCTGTCCTTTGAGGATATAGAGCTTCTGGAAAATTATGCATTAAAGCGTGGTGTCCGTGGCTACAGCAGATGGAACCGGGCAGTATCTGAAAACTATGAGAAGACCTCTCCGGTAAATGTAGAAGAGATCCGTCAGGCATTTATGAAGATGTTTGGGGATATCCGTAAGGTCTTTGCAGATAAAAAGGCAGTCACAAAAGATTATGTGGAAGCCCTTTATGACTTTCTGCTTCAGATTCATATGTATGAGAAGTTAGAAGCCAGAAAGAATGAATTATATGAAGAAAACCGGATCAATGAAGGAGATGCTTATGGTCAGATCTTTGAGAAAACGGTCCGGTTATTTGATAAGATCGAGGAACTCTTAGGCGATACGAAGATGAGCGTGAAAGAGTTCTATGAGATCGTGGATACCGGACTTTCAGATATTGAAGTCGGTGTTGTACCGCCTACGGTTGACCGGGTGTTGATCGGAGATATCACAAGGTCAAGATTAAATCACATAAAGGTGTTATTCTTTACATCGGTCAATGATGGAATCGTGCCAAAAGCACCGAAAAAGGGAAGAATCCTAAGTGACAGAGACCGGGATATTTTGTCAGACTGCGGCCTGGAACTTGCTCCATCCGACAAACAGAACAGCTATATCGAGCAGTTTTATATCTATACGATATTGACGAAACCATCCGATCATCTGTATATATCGTATCATAAATTAAGCGCATCACTTGAAAGCATGCGTCCGTCTTATCTGCTTGGAAGGATCAGCAGTATTTTTCCATCCCTTCAGGCAGAGGAGTATGATGCTGCTTCCTGTATGCCGGATACCGTCAACCGTTCATTAAGACGGATACTCCGGACAGAGGAAGATGATAGCGAAGATGCAGAGAGCCGGATTCTGACAAGAATTTTGACGGAAAAAGGATTTGCCAGAGAATTGACAGCCATTTATAAAGGCAGAACATACAGAAACGTGGCAGAACAGCTTCCACCGGAGACGATCGCCCTGTTATATGGCAGATATCTGCATGCATCAGTATCGAAGCTTGAATTATATGCCAGATGCGGATTTGCATATTTCTTAAAATATGGTCTGCGTTTAAAAGAGCGGGAAATGTATCAGGTCGATGTCAGAAATGTCGGAGTTATCCTTCACAGTGTAATGGAAGGACTGTTTAAGCAGGTAAGAGACACCAGAAATAATGACTGGGAGAATTTTCCGGAAGATGAGAGAATGCTGATGGTCACGGAGCTTGTAAATCGTGCAGCAGAGGAATCGGCAGGAGATTTCTTTGAAGATAATGCAAGAAATGCCTACATGCTTCAGATGATCGAACGTATGGCACAGACATCCGCTGGTATGTTACAGAAGCATATAAGACTTGGCAGCATGAAGCCTGGAATGCTGGAAAAGACCTTTGATTCCGCAAAGGATGAAGTCGGTTCTTATCTGTTTGAGCTTCCAAATCAGATACAGATGAGTATCAATGGTAAGATCGACCGTGTAGATGTGGAAGAAGAGGATGGAACGGTTTATATCAAGGTGATCGACTACAAATCATCCACCAGAAAACTCAGTCTGGAGGAAGTCCTGAATGGAGAACAGCTTCAGCTTGTGACCTATTCTGCGATCGCATATGAGATTGAAAAAATGATCTATCCCGATAAGAATATTCAGATCGCCGGTTTATTATATTACAGCTTTGATGATCCGGTGATCGAGATTGAATCTTCGGAGATTGATACCGATACAGAGCAGCCGGAATTCTCGGATCAGGAGAAAATAGACGCTGAGAGAATGGAGAAAATGAAGCTGCAGGGATTTGTCAATGAATCACCTGCCGTGATACAGAGGATGGATCATACCTGCAATCAGTCACTTCCAGTAAAACTTGATAAAAATGGTGACATCAAGAAAAGTGAGAATGTGGTATCGACAGACCAGATCCGGACGATCATGGAATTGACAAGAGAGAATATAGAAGAAATTGGAAATCAGATCGCAGAGGGAAAGATCGCGATCGAGCCATATAAGAATAAGAGCAATACAGGCTGTGATTATTGTGAGTTTAAGAATATCTGTCATTTTGATGTCAAGAATGGTGGAAATCAATATCGCAGACCGGATAACGAGAAGCTTAAGCGGTACAGGGAGGAGTAGCAGAGATGGGTATTTCATGGACAGATGAACAGAAATCAGTCATTAATTCCAGACATGGTAATCTTCTGGTATCTGCTGCGGCAGGCTCCGGTAAGACGGCTGTCCTTGTAGAACGGATTCTTGAGATGGTCATGGGAGTTGATGCGGATGGCAATAAGGCAGAGGAGAAAATCGATATTGATGAGGTTCTGGTTGTAACATTTACCAGAGCTGCGGCAGCCCAGATGAAAGAGAAGATTGCGGATAAGCTTGAGCAGGCAGCCGAAGATCATCCGGAGGATGAGCATATCGTTAAGCAGTTATCCCTGCTGCCACGGGCAGATATTATGACGATCGACAGTTTCTGCCTTGGAATCGTAAAAGACTATTTTCAGATGATCGGGATCGATTCCTCTTTTGATATAGCAGATAATGCAGAGATGGATCTGATCAAGAATGATATATTGGATGAAGTATTAGAACAGAAATATCAGGAAGCATCCGATGAATTTATCGGACTGGTAGACAGCTTTGCAAGAAAAGAATCGGATGAGAAGATCCGGGAGCTGGTCTATCAGATCTACCGGGTTGCTTCCGGTTATCCGAAGCCGGAACGCTGGATAAATGAAGCAGAAGCGGCACTTGAAGTATCAATGAAGGAAGAACTGTATACCTTAAAATGGTATCGGGATTATATGCAGATCGTAGCAGACACGCTTGATTCAGCGATCGGTCAGGCAGAACAGTGCTTAGAGATCGCAGGCGAAGCAGATGGCCCTGCAGGTTATGATCCTATTATACGTTCAGATCTGGAATTACTGCGGAATCTGAGACAGGCCGAGGATATGGATGAGGCATATAAACGGGTTTCCAAATTTTCCAATCTGAAGCGTATCGCAGCCTGTGATCCGGAGAAACAGCAGTATGTAAAGACGACTATGCAGACCTATCGTGGAAGTGTAAAGGACATGATAGCATTGTTTCGTCCGACAGATGTCATACTTGCAGAATGTGCGATGATGAAGGAACCATTGTTAGCGTTATTATCCCTGACACGTTCCTATATGGATCGGTTAAAGGAAGAGAAGCTCGACAGGAATCTGTATGAATTCCGGGACATTTCAGAATTTGCCTATGACATCCTGTGTGCAGGAACGGATGAGAATGGCTGTGTGATTCCATCGGAAGCAGGAAAGACGGTTGCCAGACGGTATCGTGAGATCCTGATCGATGAATATCAGGACAGCAACTTTTTACAGGAAGATATCTTAAATTGTGTGACAGGTCACGGAGAAGATCGGAAGAATATGTTTATGGTAGGTGATATCAAGCAGAGCATCTACCGCTTTCGTATGGCAAGACCGGATCTGTTCCTGAATAAATATAATACATATTCTGACCGGGAAGATGCAGAAGATCAGAAGATCCTGCTTTCGAATAATTTCCGAAGTGCAGGAAAGGTGATTGATACGATCAACCAGATCTTTGAACCGTTGATGTCAGAGAATCTGGGCGGGATCGATTATGATGAATCGGCAAAGCTGCATATCGGAAGACAGGACAAGAATAATATGGGGTATGGATCCGAGATCCTGATCGTAAGGAATGATTGCGCAGATCCGGAGAAATCCCAGCCGGAAGAGATACGGTCGTTAACAAATGTGGATATAGAGGCACGGATGATCGCAGATGAGATCTATGAGTTAGTGAAGGGTGATAAACCACTTTATATTCCGGATGGAGATAACGGAGAGACCAGAAGGGTTTCTTACCGGGATATTGCGGTATTGATGCGAAGTGTGAAGAAGAATGCGAAAGCCTTTGAGGAAGCATTTGCGGAGCGTGGGATTCCATTATTTGTAGAGAGCGAGAGTGGATATTTTGATGCGATCGAGATCAGTACCCTGCTTGATATGCTGGCGGTGATCGATAATTCCCATCAGGATTATGCACTTGCAGCAGTCCTTCGTTCACCGCTTGCAGGTGTAAAGGAACAGGAGCTTGCAGAGATTGTAGGTATCTATGACCGGGACTTCAAGGATCATGAGAAGAATCTGGCGCGGACGGCGAGTTTTTATCAGAAGGTCTGTTATTATGCAGAAAAGCCGGACTCAGAAGCTTCAGAGGAGCTTCGACAGTTCCTTCGTATGCTGGATAGCTGGAAGGCAGATAAAAACTATATGAGTATCAGTGAACTGCTTCATTCGATATTGGAGCAGACCGGATATTATTGGTTTGTTGGCGCGATGCAGTCGGGAAAACGAAGACAGGCAAATATCGATATGCTGATCCAGAAAGCGGATACCTATGAGGACAGCAGTTTTCGTGGACTGTTTAATTTCCTGCGTTACATGGACCGGCTGAAGACGAATGATCTGGATTTTGCAGAAGCGTCGGTGCTTGGAGATGATGACGATTCTGTTGTGATGATGACGATGCATAAGAGCAAGGGACTGGAATTTCCGGTTGTATTTGTCAGTGGACTGGCAAATCGTTTTTCGAATCTGGATGCCTTATCTCCGGTGACGGTAAATGCAGACAGCTATCTGGCAGGTTATGCGATTGACCGGAAGAACCGTGCGAAGAAGAAAACATTTGCAAGAGCGGCTATGCTCAGTGTCATGAATGCAGAGAAGCTGGCGGAGGAGATCCGTATCTTATATGTTGCTCTGTCAAGAGCAAAAGAGAAGTTATATATGACAGCGGCGGTAAAAGACCCCGGAGCGGAAAAGGCAGTCTTTGATTATCCGCTGCAGACTGATTTTCTTATTGAAGCGTCCGGACAGATGCGGATGGAGCTTCCATATATCACCAGAATGGAAGCCGGCTGTTTTATGGACTGGATCTTATCGGCGTTATCTATGCATATCGTATCAGAAGATACTGTATGCAGAAAGGATACTTATGCAACCTGGGTACTTGCAAAGACCGGCTATCAGAATCAGATACCTGCCGGGACAAATATAGATATGTCAGAAAAAAAAGCTGTACAGACAGAGGGTGAACTGCAGTTATATGAAAAGTATAAGGAACTTTTAGATTATACCTACCCATATAAAACAGAGCAGGCAGTAAAAAATAAGATGTCCGTTACAGAGATCAAACGACTTGCACACCGCGGAGAGGAGAATCCGGGATCTGACCTGTATCAGCCGCCTGTGACAGAAGCAGAGCTTACAATACCGGTGCTTCATTCCCGCATGAAGGAGGAGCCTGTAAAAGGAAATGAGATGGGTACTGTGATCCATAAGATCATGGAGCTTATTGATTTTACAAGAAACAGCATGGATGAGATTAGAGAGCAGATCCGGTCATTTTTTGATCATGGATATCTGGAAGAACGGTACAGAGAGCATGTTCGTGCAGATAAGATTTATAACATGGTCAACAGCCCACTCGGAATCCGTATGGCAGAAGCACAGAAGAACCATACCTTATACCGGGAGCAGCAGTTTTATATCGGCATGAAGCCGGAAGATATATCACCGGAGTATAAAGACAGCAAGGATATGGTCGTAGTTCAGGGAGTGATCGATGCCTATTTTCTGGAAGGAGATCAGGTGGTTTTAATGGACTACAAGACAGACCGGGTGGATCAGATATCGGATCTGGTCAGCCGTTATCATGTACAGCTTGATATGTATGCAAAGACGATACATCAGCTTACCGGAAGAATGGTAACAGAGAAGATCATCTATGCCTTTCATTTTGATGACAGTATCAACTTATAAACAGTAAAATGTCCGCGGACAATCATATAAAGAAGATGGCAGCCTGTTACTATGCAGAGTATTTTCAGGCTGCCTTTGGTATATTTATATTGTAAAGAGATTAGGGGCTTGGTATAATTAAAACCAAATGGAAAGAAGTATTTTGATAAATGACAGACCAGATAGAAACGATGGTGTGACAGATAAGAACCGGGAGAAGATAAAGAATGATAATAGCCAATAACTTAAAGAAAATTTACGGTAAAGATTTTGTGTCCGTAAACAATTTAAGCTTTCATATTAAGAAAGGTGAGATCGTCGGATTCGTAGGGCAGAATGGTGCGGGGAAGACAACAACGATCAAGATGCTGACCGGTATTTTAAAACCGACAGAGGGCAGCGTTCAGATCAATGGTCATGATATCCGGAAAGAGCCGCTTGAGGCAAAACAGTCGATTGGATATATTGCAGATAATCCTGATATCTTTTTACGGTTAACAGGACTGGAATATGTGAATTTCATTGCAGATATTTATGGTGTATCAGAGACTGACCGTAAGAAGCGGTTAGAGGAAATGGCTGGGCGTTTTGGTATGGAAGACAGCTTAAATAAACAAATGGTCAGCTATTCGCATGGTATGCGCCAGAAAATGATGGTAATAGGCGCATTAGTACATAAACCACCGGTCTGGATCTTAGATGAACCGATGACCGGATTGGATCCGAATGCGGCATATGAATTAAAGAAGATGATGCGGGAGCATGCGGATGAAGGTAACTGCGTATTTTTCTCAACGCATGTTCTGGAAGTTGCAGAGAAATTGTGTGATAATATCATCATGATCAAGAAAGGTCATGATATCTATCAGGGAACGCTGGATGATCTGGTTGTTGCACATAAGAATAAGTCACTGGAAGATATATTTATAGAAATGACACATGAGGAATAGAGTGCTTATGAAGAATTTTTTGTATTTGACCAGAGTGATGGCAAAGGATACAGAGATGACGATGCCGGACACCGGAGAAAAAGCGAAGGCATATAAGACACTTGGTTCACTTGCCATGTTCTGTATCATGGTTCCCTGTTGTCTGGTCGTTGGATTTATTGTATATATTATGACAGAAGCACTGATAGAAGCAGGAGGAATGACGGAAGGCGTAGAACTGATCATACAGTTGATGTCCGTATTTGGCATGATCTTTTCGGTGATGGTACTGTTTAATGTACTGTTTTTTTCATCGGATCTGGATCATCTGCTTCCGCTTCCGGTAAAGCCGGGTGAGATCGTAGCAGCCAAATTTGTAAATGCATATATTGCAGAGAGTGTTATGGAGTTTATGGTTTTATTCAGCGGCTTTGTAGGTTACTTCATAGCTGCCGGATTCAAGCCGGTATCTGTACTGACGGCATTAGTCGGAGTAGCGATGCTTCCGATCCTTCCACTTGTATATTGCGGAATTTTTGCCTTACTTTGTATGGCGTTTTTAAGCCGGATAAAACTGTTTCGGAATGTGGATGCCATGACAGGACTGGTAACCGTTATTTTCCTCGGACTCTTTTTATTATCGTTTATTCAGATGGACAGCATCAATATTAACAATTATATTGATGGTCTGATGAATCATAACAATATGTTTACAGCAATCATGGGAAAGATATTCTTTACGGTTCCTGTATTCTTAAAAGCACTTGAAACGAACAACATTGCATATTCCCTGCTGTTCATCCTGTTAAATGCGGTTATGGCAGGTCTGTTGTTTTTCCTTGGAAGCAAGCTGTATCTGCGTGGCGTATATCTGGTTTCATCTGTCGGAAAAGCAGAGAAGAAAGAAGATGTGGTTTCTGATGCAGCTTATGCGAAAAAAAGTATTCGCAAAGCATATTTTCTGAAGGAATGTAAGATACTATACCGGACACCGGCATATCGCAAATATTGTGTAATGGTAAATATTATATGGCCGGTTCTTGCGGTGGCATTGTTTGTTCTGCCTGCGACGAAGAACTTTATGACTTCATTTGAGAAGCTGCTTTCCAAAGGTTTTGTAGCATCCGATCTGATCGTATTATTGCTGGTACTGATCATTTCCTTCTTTGCAACAGCAATGAACAGTATTGCATCGACCTCGTTTACAAGAGAGGGAGATCATTTCAGCTTTATCAAATATGCACCGGTCAGCTATCGGACGCAGATTGGGATCAAGGCAGGTGTCAGTCTGGTATACAGCGGCATCACAGTTGCAGTAACGATCATTGTGTTGTGCATCTGTATGCATATCAATGTGCCTTCGGCCATTTACTTTATTGTGATCGGGTTCTTATCGGTTGTATGCTGCACCTATATCGGACTCTGGCTGGATGCAACACATCCGAAGCTGAACTGGGAAGATGAATACGGAGCGCTCAGGGGCAATCTGAATGCATTCTTTAATATGGCGATTGCTATTCTGGTATCCATGATCCTTTGTGGAGTCGGGTTTTGTTTATTTAAGTTTACAAAGATGGATTCTTTTATGATCTTTGCAATCTATCTGGTAATTCTCGGACTTGTGACATACAGGATCCGCAGAAGTGCCATTATATATATAAAAAAGAGTATAAGCAATGACTTATATGTTTAGGAGGCATAAAAATGAAAGATAAAAATGCATGGAACAGTTATGACAAGGAAGAACTTGCAAAGCTGGAAAAATTATGTAAATCCTACCGTGAATTCCTGGATACAGGAAAGACGGAGCGGGAATGTGTAAAAGAGATCGTAAAACAGGTAAAGAAAGCCGGATATGAAGATATTCAGGATGTGATCAAAGAAGGAAAGAAGCTGACAAAAGGTTCAAAGGTATATGCGGTATGGATGAATAAGACCGTAGCACTGTTCAATATCGGTAAGAAGGATATCGAAAAGGGTATGAACATTCTTGGCGCACATATCGATTCCCCACGTATGGATATCAAACAGATTCCATTATACGAGAAAGAGGGATTTGCTTATCTGGATACGCATTATTATGGAGGAATCAAGAAGTATCAGTGGGTAACCTTACCACTTGCTATTCATGGTGTAGTTGCTAAGACAGACGGAGAAGTTGTAGAAGTAAACATTGGGGAAGACAAGAATGATCCGGTATTTTGTGTTACCGATCTGCTGATCCATCTTGCCGGTGCTCAGATGGAAAAAAAGGCAAATAAAGTTATCGAGGGAGAAGAACTGGATATTTTATTTGCGAGCAAGCCATTAAAGGGAAAAGAGAAAGAAGCCGTAAAGGAACAGGTGCTTGCACTTCTGAAGAAGAAATATGGAATAAAGGAAGAAGATTTCATTTCAGCAGAGCTTGAGATCGTTCCGGCAGGAAAGGCAAGAAACTGCGGAATTGATGAGAGTATGATCATGGCATACGGACAGGATGACAGGGTATGTGCATATACATCTATGGTTGCGATGCTGGAGGCAGAAGATGTAGAAAAGACGACCTGCTGTCTGTTGACAGATAAAGAGGAGATCGGAAGCGTGGGTGCAACCGGAATGCAGTCTCATTTCTTTGAGAATACAGTTGCTGAGATCATGAATGCGATGGGTTGTTATAATGAACTGGCCCTCAGAAGATGTCTGGCATCCTCCAGAATGTTATCCTCTGACGTATCTGCAGGTTATGATCCAACCTTTGCAAGTGCATTTGACAAGAAGAATGCGGCTATCTTTGGTGAAGGTATGGTATTTAACAAGTTTACAGGAGCAAGAGGCAAATCCGGTTCCAATGATGCAAATGCAGAGTATCTTGCAGCTATTCGTAAGGTAATGGATGATGCCGGAGTATACTATCAGACTGCAGAGCTTGGTAAAGTAGATGTTGGCGGTGGCGGTACGATCGCTTATATTTTATCATTATATGGAATGGAAGTTGTGGACTGTGGTGTGGCCGTATTAAACATGCATGCTCCATGGGAGATCACTTCCAAAGCAGATATTTATGAAACTAAAAAAGGATATGTAGCATTTTTATTAGGTGCATAAGAAAACTATGAAGCAGTTACATTCAAAAATCAGAATGATCATATTAATAGCAGTAGCCGTGATGATACTTTTTTCACCACGGCTTGCTGTGTTTGCACAGGAGAATTTTACATCAGATTACAGTCAGACCAAGTACACAGAAGATGACGGTTTTGAAAGTGGGGAAGCAAACTGCATCAGCCAGTCTGCCAGTGGATACATATGGGTCGGCACGGACAGCGGACTGTACCGTTATGATGGAAGTCAGTTTCGGAAATTTTCACTGGGAGAAGACAGCGACAGCAGTTCCTATATGATCAACAGTATTCTTGCGGCATCGAATGGGGATCTGTATGTAGGAACGGAAAACTATGGCTTATTTATTTACAAAGACGGATGCTTTAATCGTATATCGAATTCAACAGAGGATGAGATTACGACCGTCCGTGGACTGTATGAAGATGAAGAAGGAAAAATATGGCTTGCTACTTCATCCGGTATTTATTATTACGAATCCGGTGAAATGACGCTGGTTGCGGATGATGATGTTGTTGCACCGGATGTAACAGCGATCAGTGGATATCGTTCTTATGTATATGCGATCGTGAATAACGATACGATCGTAAATATCAAGGATGATCAGATCGTAAGCAAGATCAGTAAGATGGAATACACAGAAGAAGATCTGAACAGCCTTTTTGTAGATGAGAATGGGGAACGGTATATTGGTACGGTAGGTCATACAATTATACATCTTACGACGAACAAAGATTTTGAATTATTATCAACAGCGGCACTGAGTGGTATCAATAAGATTCAGCGGATTGATAATAAATTGTGGGTTCTTGCGGATGATGGTGTTGGTTATATCAACAAAAATAAAAAAATGAAGTATGTTACCGGTCTGGAATTTAATGAGTCGATGAGTGACATAATCCAGGATTTTGAAGGGAACTACTGGATGACCTCATATCGAAAAGGACTGATGCTGTTATCCAGAAGCAAATTCCAGAATGGAAGCATGAAATATGGTCTGGATGAGACAATCGTCAACTGCATTACGGAGTATTGCGGAAAGTTATATATCGGTACAGATGATGGCCTGCGGATCATAAATGCAGACGGAACTCTTGACCGTGACTCTGATCTTGTCACAATGTTAAATGGAAAAAGTATCCGTGATTTCTGTGTGGATTCAAAGAATAATCTGTGGATCTGTTCCTACCGAATTTATGGTGTTATCAAGGTGAACAGTAAGGGTAAATACAAATTCTATAATAAGAGTGGCGCGTTGTTGACCAGTAATGCTGTCAACTGTATCATTGAATTAAAGGATGGTAGTATGGCGATCGGAACCGAGAGCGGTATTTCCATATTGAAGGATGAACAGGTAACAGTCAGCTACGGCCGATTTTCCGGTATGGAAAATGCAGATATCATATCCCTGTATCAGGCGGAGGATGGAACCTTATATGCAGGGTCCAATGGTTCCGGTCTTTATACGATAGACATGGAATCTAATCTGAAAAAGATATCTATGTCAGAGGGACTGAATTCGAATGTTGTTTCTTCCATTGTTGGTGGAAGCAATGGTATCTGGATCGGAACAGATAATGGACTTTATTATCAGGAGGGCGTGATCCGTCAGATCAGTGCAGTTGATCCATCGAATTCTGTGGCAAATCTGATACTGGATCAGGCAGGAGACCTCTGGATCTTCGGTTCCCGTGGCATCCAGAAATATTACGAAGGAGATCTGTTGAGCTCGGCAGATCCGAAATGCGAGATATATACGAAAAATGATGGACTGATCTCTGATATTACGGATAATTCAACGAATTATATCAGTGAAGATGGAGTCGTCTATGTTTGTTGTGATACCGGCTTCAGTATGCTGGATCAGAATCAGGTATTTACAAATGAAGTTCCACCGAAGGTACGGATAGCTTCTGTTACGATAGATGATAAAGAGTATGCGTTCTCGGATCTGGATGGTAAGATGACCGTTCCGGGTGATACGAACCGAATCGTGATCAAGTTCTCTGTTCTGAGTTATGTAAATCGTGGGGATATTCAGGTAAAATATTATCTTGATGGATTTGACGATAAAGATCGTGTTGTTTCGGGTACGGATAATCTGGAAGCAGAGTATACAAATCTGGAGGGCGGAAATTATACATTTGTGCTTTCGGCAGAGAATTCTGATGGTGTTGCCTGTGAAGAACCGCTGTCTTTTGTTATTGTAAAACAGTTGAAATTCTGGGAGACTCCATTTTCCAGAGTTCTGATTGTGGTATTGATCATAGCAATCTGCGTGGCAGTGATATTTGTAGCTCGGTATGTGATGCATCTGCTTGGCAAAAAGACGGAGCAGGTAGAAGAACTCAGCAAGAAAAATGAACAGGCAGAGCGTTCTAACCGTGCAAAGAACGATTATGTGAACTATCTGAATCATGAGATCCGTGTACCGTTAAATTCGATCCTTGCGATCAGCGAGATGCTTTTGCGGAATGATGAGGCAAAAACGGAAGAAGAGGTAAAACAGTTATCCACGGTATATGGTTCCAGCTACGAGATCCTTGGTATAATTGATGGAATTTCCAGATTATCGAATTTACAGGATGGAACACTGGAATTGCAGGAGAAGGAATATGCGGTTTCAGATATGATCGAGGAGCTTGCGGTTCAGTTTAAGGAAATGATCAACCGGGATCTGGTTGCCTTAAAGGTAAGCATTGAGGATGATATACCAAATGGTCTGATCGGCGATCGTGATAAGGTGAAGGAGATCCTGATGAATCTGTATCAGAGGGCGGCAAAGACAACCAAAGAAGGTTCGATCAGCATTGAAGTGGATTGGAGAAAGATCGCTCCGGAAGAGTGCGACAGACCGGACAGCATTTATCTGGATATCGTGATATCAGATACTGGAACCGGAGTAAAGGAAGAACGTCTGGACAGTTTCTTTGATCTGGACGATTCTTATGACAGAACTGATATCGGTAATTTTGATATCAGTATCGGACTGGCAATCGCAAGACAGTTGATCGAGAGTATGGGTGGAACCCCGGAGGTTGACAGTACCTATGGAGCAGGAACCACGATACGCTTTTCCATTATACAGCAGGTATTTGATTACAGCTATGTTAATTATAATGTAAGCAAACGACGGGAGCAGGCATTCCGTAATTCGAATTCAAGAATTTGGCTTCCGGATGTCAGGATCCTTCTTGTGGACGATTCTGATGTCAGTATACAGATCCAGAAGGTTATATTTGATTCCTATGAGCTGATCTGTGATACTGCTTCATCCGGATTCGAAGCGATTGACAAGGTTATGGTAACTCCATATGATATGATCTTCATTGATACAGTCATGCCGGTTATGGATGGTGCAGATACCGTCCGTGAGATCCGGAGCCTGGATGGAGAAGAATACAAACGGGTTCCGATCATTGCACTTTCAGAAAACAATATAGACAGCAGCAGAGATGAGATCATAAAGCAGGGCTTCAGTGACGTACTTGTAAAACCATTGGAAATGGATGGAATCGAAGGGATTTTCCGTCTGTTCCTTCCGGAGGACAAGATCAAGGAAAAGACAAGCAATATCAGACAGTATATCAGCGAATCCAGATTTAAGGATGATGTTTATATTCTGGAGAACAGTATTGTAGTTGAAAATGCATTGAAGATGATCGGAGGCAATTTTGATACCTTTAACCGTTTTATTGCGGCATTCAAGGAAGACTATGAGCCGGATGTAGATCGTCTGGAAGAATATATTGATGATGATGTCAGACGGTATCGGAATATCATTCATGATATCAAGAGCAGCAGTGGAAATATCGGCGCATACAGCATCGAACGGAAAGCAGCAAATCTGGAGTCGGCGATCAATATAGGAAATATGCAGTATGCAAAGGAAAATACGCATGAATTTGTATCCATGCTGAAGCGTATGTTTAAGGATATCGGACTATATCTGGCGAAGATCAATCCGGTTGAACAGCAGGAAAAGACAGTCAGGGATGCAGTGGATCGTGGACAGCTCAAAGATATGCGTACATTTTTACGGGATGCCGATGTTGGAGCTGTAAAAGAAATACTGGCAGAAATCGACCGATACGAGTATAATGATGCTGATATTGAGTTCTTAAATGCACTGAAGATGACGGTGGATGCCATGGATTATGAAGGGGCAAGTGAGATTATCGATCAGTATCTGAACAGTAAGTAAAATACCATTGTGCCATGCATGGAGCCATGTATGACACAGGGATATGACACATAAAAAGAAAGAAAGAAGGATAAAAACATGAGAGTAGCGATCATTATGGGATCAACAAGTGACCTGCCAAAGGTTGAGCCTGCAATCGGCATTTTAAAGGAGTATGGAGTAGCAGTTGATGTAAGATGTCTGTCTGCACACAGAGCACATGCAGGACTTTCAGAGTTTATTGAAGAAGCAAATAATAATGGAACACAGGTTATCATTACTGCCGCAGGTATGGCAGCAGCACTTCCGGGTGTTGTAGCAAGCCAGACAGTGATCCCGGTTATCGGAGTACCAATTTCCGGTTCTGTATTAGATGGAATGGATGCACTTCTTTCTATCGTTCAGATGCCATCCGGTATCCCTGTAGCAACTGTAGCAATAAACGGAAGCAAGAATGCAGCATATCTGGCACTTCAGATCATAGGAAACAGCAATGCAGAAGTAAGAAAGAAACTTTTGGCAGAGCGTGAGTCCATGGAAGTTGCAGCCATGAAGGCGAATGCAGAGGTAATTGCAAAATATAACTAATTTTTATGTATTATAAAAATGATGATTTCCGATATGGATCTATGATCTGTATGGGAAAAACATAAGAAAAGCAGGAGAAAAAATGATGATAAATTCAGGTTCTCCTGCTTTACTTTTTACCTTGTAAATGGTATTGTAAATGGCGGATGGTATTCGAAAGAAACTATACCTGATTGTACACCACAGATAGAACAGGCGATAGCAGGTGATCATATGAGGATTGGATTTATCGGTGCAGGCAAAGTAGGCTTTACACTTGGAAAGTATCTTGAACAGAAGCTGAATAAAGAAGAGATACAAAAGAACCTTCCGGAGACAGTAACCGTATCCGGATATTACAGCAGACAGGTGGAGAGTGCAAAAGAAGCTGCAGCATTTACCAATACCGAAGCATTTGATGATTTGAAGAAGATCGTTTGCGCAAGTGACGTCCTGATGCTTACCGTTCCGGATGGAAGGATAGAAGCAGTATGGGACAGCATAAAAGCCTTTGATATCAAGGGCAAACTGATCTGTCATTGTAGTGGTGCGATGACATCTAATATTTTTTCAGGTGTAACAGAGGCAGGAGCCTTTGGTTATTCGATTCATCCTATGTATGCAATCAGTTCAACGACAAAATCCTACAGGGAAATGCAGAAATGTTTTTTTACCGTGGAAGGTGCTGAAGAGTGGGGAAATAAACTTTGCCGCTTTATTCGTCTTTTAGGAAATGACTGTGTACTTCTCTCAACAGAAAATAAAACAAAATATCATGCGGCTGCAGTATTTGCCAGCAATCTGGTGAATGGTCTGTATGGATCGGCAGTTTCATTACTGGAAGACTGCGGATTTGAAGAGAAACAGGCAGAGCAGGCACTTGTTCCGTTATTTATGGGAAATGCATCGCATATAGCAGAAGATGGCCCAGTGGCAGGTCTGACCGGACCAATCGAGAGAAATGACACAACGACAGTAAAGAAACATCTGAATGTTCTTGATGCAAATGAGAAACATATTTATATCAGCGTATCAGGAGCTGTACTTGCTTTAGCAGAGCAGAAATATCCCAACCGTGATTATTCTGAGATGAAGAAAATTCTTTCAGGACAGGAATGAGAAATGGGAATACTGCAATGCCGGGAACGATGGCAGGGAAAGCAGTAAGTTATGGCAATGCTGGATTTTGAAATGAACAAAAAATGAAATGATTTCAGAATAGGAGAATAAGACGTATGAAGAACACAACAACATCAATTATGCAGATGAAGAATTCCGGGCATAAGATTTCTATGCTGACAGCGTATGATTATACGACAGCAAGATTATTGGATGAAGCAGGAGTCAACACGATTCTTGTCGGTGATTCCCTCGGAAATGTAATCCTTGGATATGAGGATACGATCTCTGTAACCGTAGAAGACATGATCCATCATAGCGCAGCCGTTGCAAGAGGAGCCAAGAATGCACTGGTTGTAACCGATCTTCCATTTATGTCCTATCAGACCAGTGTATATGACGCAGTCGTAAATGCAGGTCGTCTGATGAAGGAAGGCAGAGCCGGAGCTGTAAAGTTAGAAGGTGGTAAAGAAGTCTGTCCACAGATTAAAGCAATCGTATCAGCAGGAATCCCTGTTGTTGCACATCTGGGACTGACTCCGCAGTCGATCAATACTTTTGGTGGCTTTAAGGTTCAGGGTAAGACAGAAGCAGCAGCTAAGAAGCTGATCGAGGATGCCAAGGCAGTAGAAGAAGCAGGTGCGTTTTTACTGGTACTGGAGTGTGTCCCTGCAAAGCTTGCAAAGCTTGTAACAGAGAGTATCAACATTCCTACGATCGGAATCGGAGCAGGAGCAGGATGCGACGGACAGGTTCTTGTAATTTACGATATGCTTGGCATGTTCAGTGATTTCAAGCCGAAGTTTGTAAAGCATTTTGCTAATGCAGGAGACGTGATTCGTGAAGCAGTAAAGACTTATATAGCAGAGATTGACGATGGAACATTTCCGGCAGAAGAACACTGCTACAAAATTGATGATGAAGTAATCGATAAATTATACTAAGAGATAGAAGCTGCCTGAACCGGTAAAAACCGGGAGACAGGATCAGGAAAGGACTGGAAATCAGAAATGAAGATTTTAAAAACAGTAGATGAAGTAAGAAGTCATGTTAAGGCATGGAAGAAAGAAGGCTTAAGTGTTGGACTTGTACCAACAATGGGATATCTCCATGAGGGACATCAGAGTCTGATCAGGAAATCCGTAGAACAGAATGACAGAACCGTTGTATCTGTATTTGTCAATCCGATGCAGTTTGGACCAACAGAGGATCTGGAGAGTTATCCAAGAGATCTTGATGCAGATGCAAAGTTATGCGAGACAACAGGTGCAGATGTGATTTTTCATCCGGAACCAGAAGAAATGTATAAGCCGGGATTTTGTTCTTATGTCAATATGACAGGGCTTCCGGATGCATTATGCGGACTGACTCGTCCGGTACATTTCAAAGGTGTATGTACAGTTGTAAATAAATTATTCAATATCGTTCAGCCGGATCGTGCTTATTTTGGTCAGAAGGATGCACAGCAGCTTGCGATCATCATGCGTATGGTTACAGATCTGAACATGGATATTGAGATTGTTGGATGTCCGATCATCCGTGAGGCAGATGGTCTTGCCAAGAGTTCCAGAAATATTTATCTGAAGCCGGAAGAACGTCAGGCAGCAGTTGTACTGAGCAAGTCAGTTAAGCTTGGACAGAAAATGATCGAAGATGGTGAGCGAGATGCGAAGAAGATTGTAGCAGCAATGAAAGACCTGATCGGATCAGAGCCACTTGCAGATATTGATTATGTTGAGATGGTGGATATGGATACCATGAAGTCAATCGATATAGTAAAGGGACATGTCCTTTGTGCTATGGCAGTCAGATTTGGCAAGGCAAGATTGATCGATAACTTTATCCTTGATATGAACAAATAACAGCCGGATCAGCATTCGTTCCGGACAGAATGATTTTCAATGATACGATGCAGAATGGAGAAAATGATGTTAAAGAATAAGACCGTTGTTTTAGGTGTAACAGGAAGTATAGCAGCATATAAGATGGCAAATGTTGCCAGTATGCTTGTAAAACTGCATGCAGATGTAAATGTCATCATGACAGAAAATGCGACCAATTTTATCAATCCGATCACATTTGAGACCTTAACAGGAAATAAGTGTCTGGTGGATACCTTTGACCGTAATTTTCAGTTTAACGTAGAACACGTTGCACTTGCAAAACGGGCAGATATCTTTATGGTTGCTCCTGCATCGGCAAATATTATTGGGAAGATTGCAGGCGGCATTGCAGATGATATGTTGAGTACTACGATCATGGCAGCAAAATGTCCGAAACTGATCGCACCTGCAATGAACACGAATATGTTAGAGAATCCGATCGTTCAGGATAACATCAGGAAATTACAGTCCTACGGCTATGAGATCATAGAGTCGGCAAGCGGATACCTTGCCTGTGGAGATACAGGCAAGGGGAAGCTTCCGAATGAACAGTTGTTAGTTGATTATATATTAAAGTATATTGCAGCAGAGAAGGATATGCAGGGAATAAAAGTACTTGTTACCGCAGGTCCTACGATGGAAGCAATCGACCCGGTTCGCTTTATTTCCAACCATTCAACCGGTAAAATGGGATATGCGATCGCCAGACAGGCGATGCTTCGTGGGGCGGATGTGACACTTGTAACAGGAAAGGTAGCGATCACACCGCCAGAATTCGTAACAGTAGTGCCGGTTACCTCTGCACAGGATATGTATGAAGCAGTAACGGCTGTCAGTGCAGATCAGGATATCATTATCAAGGCTGCCGCCGTTGCAGATTACAAACCGGCAGAAGTATCAGATAACAAGATCAAGAAATCGGATGCTGATATGAGCATTTCACTTACAAGAACAAAAGATATTCTTGCATTCCTTGGAATGCAGAGAGAAGAGGCAAGAAAGACAGATGGAGACAGCAGACTTGCCAGACAGATTATATGCGGATTTTCGATGGAGACACAGAATCTGCTGGAGAATTCCAGAAAGAAACTGGAAAAGAAGAAGATCGATATAGTAGCAGCAAATAACTTAAAGACAGCGGGGGCTGGATTTGGAACAGATACCAATGTGCTGACATTGATCACACAGGATGAAGATATTGAATTGCCACAGATGAGTAAAGAGGAGTGTGCAGACAGACTCCTTACCCAGTTAATAAAAATGAGAAAATAATATTAACCTGGAGGCTGGCGTTGAGCATAGAAAATAAGAAAAAGCTGCGGGTGTTATGCCTAGTGCTATTCATTTTATACAGTATATCCATTGTTTATTTCCTGATATTCAGCGATATGTTTGGAAGGGGACATGGATATGAAGAGATGCGGTACAATCTGACACCGTTTCTCGAGATTAAGCGTTTCGTAAAGTACAGAAATTATATGACGAACACAAGCGTGATGTTGAATCTGGTTGGAAATGTTCTTGCTTTTGTACCATTTGGAATGTTGATCCGTTGGGTCAGAGGTAAAAAAACCGGATTTTTTACAGCGACTCTGGCGGCATTTGCGTTTTCGTTAAGTATTGAACTGGTACAGTTGATAACAAAACTTGGGGTGTTTGATGTTGATGATATTATCATGAATACCTTTGGCGGCATGCTTGGATATATCATATATTATATTCTGGCACGATTTGACAGAAAAAGGAGAAAAAAGATTGAAAAACAGTGATTTCAGGGTTTCTCCACCCGGAAGTTCAGGAGATACGATCATTTCATATATATTGGGAATTTTGGGCGGAATCTTTATAATACTTTCCGTGATCAAATCCATTATATCAAGAGGTACGGTAGAACGTATCTATGGGGTATTGATGATCAGTGCATTTTTGATGGCATTTACCGGAATTGTATTCGGCGTGATCGGGTATCATGCAGAAGAAGGTGGGGTTACATCTAAGAAAATGGCGGTTTATCTGAATATCATAGTTTTTATTATATCAGGCATCTTTTTTATGAAGGGAATATAAGAGTGTGGATGAGAGACTGAAGAAACAACTGGATTTTATACTGGAGGTTGACAAGAGCAAATTTGTAGTCAGACAGACGTATCTGACAGATGGAATCAGAAAAGAAGATGATGCAGAACATTCCTGGCATATTGCACTTATGGCAATCTTACTGGCGGAATATTCAAATGAACCGGTTGACGTATTAAGAGTGGTTTCCATGCTGCTGGTTCATGATCTGATCGAGATAGATGCAGGTGATACATATGCATATGATAAAAATGCAAATGCAACAAAAAGAGAACGGGAATTAAAGGCTGCTGACCGGATATTTAATATCCTGCCGGAAGATCAGGCGAAGAAGCTTCGTGGACTCTGGGATGAATTTGAGGAGTATCAGACGCCGGAAGCCAAATTTGCACATGTAATGGATAATCTGGCGCCGGTTATGTTAAGTGATGCCGTTGGAGGAAAAAGCTGGAAAGAGCATGGCGTTTTCGAGAACCAGGTGTATGGTAGAAACAAGCGGACACCAGAGGGATCAGAGACGTTATATCAAGTGATTGATGAGGTGTTCCGGAAGAACATTCAACTTGGAAACATAAAGGGAGACAATAAATGACATATTATAAGGATATAACAGCAGAATATGAAGATATCGAAGATCGTTACGAACTGATGGTTGAGCGGATCCGTTCGATCACAAAAGAAGAAACAGTGGACATGCGGTATCGGGATTATTTTGTAAGAACTGGAGAATTTTTACTGCAGTTAGATAAAGTGATCGAAAAGGTAAAAAGTGGGATGCCCATTTCGGAGAGCTGTACAGCGGGCGAATTACAGCAGATAAATGCAGCACTTTATCAGGATGTTATGCCTGAAAATTACGAAACGAGTTATTGCAACTATGAATACACCAGACAGATGTTTGGTGAGAAAATAGCAGAGGACGAGATTGAAGACATAGACAAGCGGGAATATTTATTTGCTGACTATCTGACATTTCTTTGTTATGAATTCCATGGACTGATCGCGGCAGCATTTGAAGGAAGAGTTGTAGACCTTACTGTATGGTTTGAATTGTTTGTGGAGGTATATGGGATCTTTGAGGATTTTCCATCTGTTAAAGCAGTAAAAGATGCCATTTATTATTTTGAACATGATTATGCGGAGTTCTTCATGGATTATCGTGTGCGTGAGAAGATGGATCCGATTCTTTCCTTTGCGACAGATATTGTCATGAAATGTGAAGACGGAGATAACAGCTATTTATATGAATATGGCGAATACATCGGAAAGAATGAATTGGAAACGGAAGCGTTTCTTCGCAGGATGTCATCAGAAAAAGTGGCGTCGATTGCCCGGACTTATACAGAAGGGTTTCGACAGGGCTTTGTAGCGGCCGGAATTGATATGTCAAAAAAGAAGCATGTAAATATCCGGTATTCGATTGGTATGGAGCGCATCGTAAAAGCTGCAATCCTCCAGTTCCGTGATATGGGGCTGGAACCGTTATGCTTCCGTTATGATACCAACCGGATCAATCGGATCAGAATGAACCGGATTGGTTATGTAGGTACTCCGGTAAATAAGCAGATGGATTACGATCATCAGATGGATCAGGCGTTATTCCTTGATCGTAAGCTGATGGAACGAAAGTTAGAGATAATGCGTGGCGCTTATGAGAAATACAGATATGAGGCGTCTGTATATGCAGGACCGGCGTGTATCGAGATCTTTGGTGAGACACCGTTTGAACCGGTAAGCAAGCCGGGACAGCTTACGCTTAGCAAGAAGCAGCAGGAGCTTGGTGTGGAATATACCAATGAACTGTCACAGATCGTGAATGAATATATACCGGGGGATGAGTACAGCTTTACGATCATCGCATATCCAATGCCGGAGATCGGAGATGATTATGAAGAAATATTTGAACAGATCATCCGGATCAACAATCTGGAAAGTGATGTATACCGTCCGGTTCACCAGATGATCATCGATGAGCTGGATCAGGCAGAATGGGTACATGTGATTGGACAGAATGGTAATCAGACTGATATGAAGGTATCGATGCATGTGTTAGAGCGCCCGGAGACAGAGACAAATTTTGAGAACTGTCTGGCGGATGTGAATATTCCTCTTGGCGAGGTTTTTACATCGCCGAAGCTTACCGGAACGCATGGAGTTTTAAATGTGAGTGAGGTCTATCTGAATGATCTGAAATATGTTGATCTCAAGCTGACCTTTGAAGATGGAAAGATCAAAACTTACACCTGTAAGAACTTTGACAGAGAAGAAGATAATGTAAAATTTGTAAAGGATAATCTTTTGGGCGGACGGGATACACTGCCGATCGGAGAGTTTGCGATCGGAACGAATACGACCGCATATGTACTTGCAAATAAATATAACATGGTATATAAATTGCCGATACTGATCGTAGAGAAGATGGGACCGCATTTTGCAGTCGGTGATACCTGCTATAGCTGGAGCGAAGAAAATATCCTTCATAATCCAGACGGCAAGGAAATCGTTGCAAAGGATAATGAGTGCTCGATCCTTCGAAAGACGGATATCAGCAAGGCGTATTTCAACTGCCATACCGATATTACGATACCATATGATGAGATCGGAGGCATTTATTCGGTTCATGCAGATGGAACCAAAGTTGCCATTATCGAAAATGGCAGATTTGTTCTTCCGGGAACAGAGATGTTAAATGAGCCGTTTAAAGAGGCAAAATAAAAAATAAACCATATAAATGAGAGTGGATTCATCATCCTGAACATGGGAGAGAAACTATCATTTATATGGTTTATTTTATTTCACAGCGTTTATCTGTGCTTTTATAAAGAAGTTAGTATTCGTATCGTATTTTATTATTTTAAAACAGACATTCGCTTATATCGTTTATTTGAATACAGTGCGCTGTCTGCCTGGCTTAACAGATCCTCAATCTTGATATTCGGATCGCAGGAAAATTCCGATACACCGACACTCATTTCGATATAATATGGTTTGCCACAGGTTTCATTTAATTCATTGGACAATTCCTGAATCCTTGCCTGTACAGTCTTAGGAAAATCAAGATCATCAATGAAAGCAAAACATACAAACTCATCACCGCCGATTCGACCGACAATGTCACTCGCCCGGAAACTTGTCATCAGGATATTTGCAATATTCTTTAAAGCAAAATCTCCATCGTTGTGTCCGAATTTATCGTTTACGATCTTTAAGCTGTCCATGTCTGCAAACAATAGCATTGCCTTACGTCCATGATTGGCTGGTTTATTGATCAGATATTCCACTTTTTCCATTAATCCACGTCTGTTATTGACTCCGGTCAGTTCATCGGAGGTAGACAGATGATTTAACAGCTCATTTTTTTCATGGATCTCATTTAAGGACATTACTAATTGTTCTTTTGTCTGGATCTGTTCTTTTAAAAGTGATAAATATTTAAAAGAAGCGCCAAGATGAAGAGAAGTTGTATAAATGTGTCCAAAGTGATCTACATCTGTATTACATACAAACAGACCATGATGTTGTTCATTTGTAAAAATAGGAACAATAACAGCGGTAAATCTATCTTCAAAACCGGTATATTCATTGTCAAAGATATCGGTAGATGCAATACGACGTGTTTCACCTGATAAAACAGCTGTATGTTTTGGATTGTAAAAAGCTTGAAGATACAAAGTATCCGGCGTTTTCCAGCTTCCGTCCGGTTGAATGGCGACGGGTTCATCATACGCATATAAATAAGATGCTGCAAATCCAAGGTCTTTTAATTTAGCAAGCATAGATGAAAAGGTTTTTGCTGTATCGGTTCCATATGTAAGAGTATCTCTTGTAATATAGATTGAAGACCATGATCCCGTTTTGCTGTCATGTTCCTGTTGGTACAAAGAAGTTGACAAAAACTGTGCGATAGCACTTGTAATATGAGAATTTAGCCGATAGTATTCAGACCGTTTGTCCGGATCGTTGATTAATGCTATGATGACACCGGAAAAACAACGGAATGAAAATGCAATATTGGTTACTGAAAAGAAACTTGTGACAGGAGATGACAATAATGACATCAGTTTGTCTACAATCAGATTCTTTGGATATGGTTTTGCCTTTGGTAAAACAGCAATTTCTATTATATCCTTCCAGATGCTGTTGATCTGATCAAGAACAATCGTACCAAAAAAGCTGTTTTTAATGTTGCCTAAAATAGAATCATCACAGTATTCCAGAATATCTGTTACAGTAGAGAAATTGTCAATCGGCATATGTTCGGTATTTTCATGCAGACTGCACCCACATGATAATCGTTTTACAAAGTGGGAATCCAAGACAGAAGAACAGAATTCGCCTGCCTTAATATCTTGAATTATCTTGCCAACGGCACGATAGCCCAATGCAGGGGTGTTTGCGTTTACGGTTGTAAGGGGTGGAACCATAGTTACGGAACCGGGAGAGTTGTCAAAACCGATTACACTGATATCAGCTCCGATTCGGATGTTACGGCTTTTCAATTCCTGATAGCCGCCGATAGCCATCTGATCGTTAGAGAAAATAATTGCATCAGCATCCGGATTATCATCAAGCAGTTTGCCGACAATCTCACGACTGTATTCAGAATAATCACCGTATACGATCATATCTTCGGTGACCGGTATGTTGTGAGCTTTCATTGTAGTTCGGTATACATTCAAACGTTCCAGAGCATCTTCATTTGTCTTTCTTCCGGCAACAAAACAGATATGCTTTCGGTTGTGATGAATAATCAGATGTTCGATGGCATCTCGAAGACCGGCAGTACTGTCGGTCTGTAAACAAGGATAACCTGAAACCTTAGATTCCAGAGTAAGGATCGGAATATCTTTAAAAGTATCCAAAAATGCTTCAATACTTTTTTGTGATATAAAAGATGCGATCGTGCCAACGGACACGATCAGGGCATCCAGATTTTCTTTTTTAGCATAATAAAAAACAGAGTTGTACTGATAATCATAAATTTCGTTTTCAGGATCGTTAAATGAAGCATTTAAAAACATGCCCGGAAAGACGATAAGATTCACGTCTAGCTCTTTCGCTGCGTATTCAGCTCCTTTACATATTTCATTTGCATATTCATTGTCGAGATGACATATGAATAATCCGATGTTTAATCTATTATTTGTCATACAACTACCTCTTGTTAACGAAAAAAACAGTTACTCTGCATATAACGTTATATTACCATAAATGGGAATCATTATCAAATTATATTTGATATTTATATAGTATTTTTCAAAAAAAAGAAACACGCTTTGCTGACGAATAAAATTGTGCCGAACAGAGACCTGTTTTGGGCTGGTATATTTGTGAGAATGGCTTCTTTACAAACAGAAATTAATCCCGTATAATTTATAAGAATCAATTGGCATGAAAATGCACTTTATAATGGATAAAACAGGAGGATTTTACAATGGATTACAAGAATGCCGGCGTTGATATTGAGGCAGGATATAAGTCAGTAGAACTTATGAAGAAGCACATCAAGACAACCATGAGACCAGAGGTATTAGGTGGTATCGGAGGTTTTGCTGGTGCGTTCAGTCTTGCAAAGATCAAAGAGATGAAAGAGCCTGTATTACTGTCTGGAACAGATGGATGCGGTACAAAAGTACAGCTTGCATATATCATGGATAAGCACGATACGATCGGAATCGATGCTGTGGCTATGTGTGTGAATGATATTGCATGTTCTGGTGGAGAACCTCTTTTCTTCCTGGATTATATAGCATGTGGTAAGAATTATCCGGAAAAGATCGCTACGATCGTAAGTGGTGTTGCAGAAGGCTGTAACCAGTCCGGCGCAGCTTTAGTTGGCGGCGAGACAGCAGAGCATCCGGGACTTATGCCGGAGAATGAGTATGACCTTGCAGGATTTGCTGTTGGTGTCGTAGAGAAGGATGAACTTATCACAGGAGAGAATATCAAAGCCGGAGATACATTGATCGGTATCGCTTCAAGCGGTGTACACAGCAATGGTTTTTCACTGGTTCGTAAAGTATTTGAGATGACAAAGGAATCTCTGGATACATATTATGATGAACTTGGAACAACACTTGGCGAAGCACTTCTTGCTCCGACAAGAATTTATGTAAAAGCATTAAAGGCAGTAAAGGATGCCGGTGTAATGATTAAGGGTTGCAGCCATATCACAGGCGGCGGTTTCTATGAGAACATTCCAAGAATGTTACCAGATGGTGTAAGAGCTGTTGTAAAGAAAGACAGCTATGAAGTTCCCCCAATCTTTAAGATGTTACAGACAGATGGCGAGATTGAAGAAGATATGATGTATAACACATTTAATATGGGTATTGGTCTTGTACTTGCAGTAGCCCCTGAGGACGTAGATACAACTATGGAAGCTATTAAAGCTGCTGGTGAGACACCTTATGTTATCGGTAATATTGAAGCAGGTGAGAAGGGAGTAACTTTATGCTAAGAATAGCTGTTATGGTATCTGGAGGTGGAACTAATCTTCAGGCTATAATTGATGGTGTAAAGGACAAGACAATTACTAATACACAGATTGCTGCTGTTATAAGTAATAATGCTAATGCTTATGCTCTTACAAGAGCTAAAGAGAACGGAATACCAGCTTATTGTGTATCACCTAAGGATTATGCTACAAGAGATGAATTTAATAAAGCACTTCTTGAAAAGGTTAATTCGCTTAATGTAGACCTTGTTGTGCTTGCGGGCTTCCTTGTTAAAATTCCAGAAGAAATGGTACACGAATACGGCCA